>Ga0335074_10000377_pt1 | contig 65332 bp, 50 predicted proteins | sample Lox_Sample_23_FD_206715 | JGI IMG/M metagenome (GOLD analysis project Ga0335074, IMG submission 206715) | Soil microbial communities from Loxahatchee National Wildlife Refuge, Florida, United States - Lox_Sample_2.3 | ecosystem: Environmental > Terrestrial > Soil > Wetlands | place: USA...
AGGCACCACCCTGCGCGCCCGAGACCACCCCCAAACGCACCAAAACCGGCCGATTCTAATCGATATCGCTGCGATTAGAAAACGCCGCAACCCCTGTATTTGCAATAGATCCAAATTTCTAATCGATAGTAAACTCGCTGTTTTGGAGGAGCAAAAGCGCACAAAAGGCGAAGCGACGAGACTCGCGATCACGATTTTCTAGCCGCCGGCAGCTTGGCGCTCATCGCTCGCGTGCCGCGCGAGCAGCGAGGTCCTGGCGTAGGCGAGGGGAAATGCATAAAACGATCAAAATTCTAATCGCAAATGAATAAAATTAAAAATCGACCTAAGTCGCTGAAAACACAGGACGAAAAAATTTCTAATCGCGGTCAGGAAGGGGGGTAAACGAGCGACGCGATTAGAAATGCATAAAATCGCCTCGAGGAACAGAGACTTCGGCTTCGAGACGCAATTAACGGTTCCGGGCGGACGAGGCTTTGGGCGGCCTGGCGGCCGCCTCTTCCGTTTTCGTGTCGGATGAAGGCGCGGTCAATTCCGTAGTTTCAATGAGGCCCAGATCGCGCTGCTTCAGCCCGCGTATGCGGTCGCGCAGGGCGGCGGCGCGCTCGAACTCGAAGCCCTTGGCCGCGGCGCGCATCTGACCTTCGAGTTGCGCGATCGCCATGCGCAGATCTTCTTCGCTGGTGATGTCGCCGATGGTATCGTCGCCAAGAACAGGAATGTAATCGGCCTCGACAATTTTCGCGAGCTGCATATCGACGGACTTGACGATCGATTGCGGCGTGATGTTGTTCTCGCGATTGTAAGCTTCCTGTTTCGCGCGGCGCCGGCTGGTTTCGCCCATCGCGTTGCGCATCGAATCCGTCATGACGTCGGCATAAAGGATGGCGCGCCCTTCAATGTGACGCGCGCAACGGCCGATGGTCTGAACCAGAGACGTCGTGCTGCGCAAGAATCCCTCTTTATCGGCATCGAGCACAGCGACGAGCGACACCTCCGGCAAGTCGAGCCCTTCGCGCAGCAGGTTGATGCCGATCAGCGCGTCGAATTCGCCTCGCCGCAGGTCGCGCAGGATGCGGATCCGTTCCAGCGTCTCAATCTCCGAGTGCAGGTAGCGGCAACGCACGCCGGCTTCCGAGAAATATTCGGCAAGATCTTCGGACATGCGCTTCGTCAGCGTCGTGACCAGCACGCGCTCGTTGCGCCCGGCGCGAATCCGAATTTGCTCGAGCAGATCGTCGACCTGCCCTTTCACGGGTCGCACTTCCACTTGCGGATCCACAAGACCCGTCGGCCGGATCACTTGCTCGACCACGACGCCGCCGGATTTCGTCAATTCATATGGCCCCGGCGTGGCCGAAACGTAAATCACCTGGCCGGTGCGATGCTCGAACTCCTCGAACGTGAGCGGCCGGTTGTCCAGAGCCGAGGGCATCCGGAATCCGTAATCGACAAGCACCTGCTTGCGCGAACGGTCGCCGTGATACATCGCCCGGAGTTGCGGCACCGTCTGATGCGACTCATCGATAAAGAGCAAATAATCTTCCGGCACGTAGTCGAGCAGCGTGGGGGGCGCTTCTCCGGGCAAGCGACCGGACATGTGGCGCGAGTAATTCTCGATGCCGTGGCAATAGCCGATGGTGCGCATCATCTCGATATCGAAATGCGTGCGCTGGACTACGCGCTGCGCCTCAACGATTTTGCCCTGCCGCTCGAGTTCGGGCTTCCACCACTCAAGCTCTTCGTAGATGCCTTGAATCGCGCGTTCGCGCTGCGCCGCCGGCAGTACGTAGTGCGATTTCGGATAGATCATGAGGCGCGAGATTTCTTCGTTCTGCGGGAGGATGGCGCCGGTGAGCGGATCGATCTTGCGGATCGCCTCGATCTGGCTGCCCCACATCTCGACGCGCACGGCAAAATCGTCGTACGGCGGGTAAATCTCAACCGTGTCGCCGCGCACGCGGAACGTGCCGCGCTTCAGATCTTCGGCCCGATCGTATTGGATTTCGACCAGCCTGCGCAGCATCGCCTCGCGCGGAATCGACTGCGCCTTATCGAGACTCATGACCATGCCGTAATACGCTTCGGGCGAGCCAATGCCGTAAATGCAGGAAACCGACGCGACGATCACGACGTCACGCCGCTCGAAAAGCGAACGCGTCGCGCTCATGCGCAGCTTGTCCAGTTCGTCGTTGATGGTCGACTCTTTTTCGATGTAGGTGTCGCTCGCTGGAACGTAGGCCTCGGGCTGGTAATAATCGTAGTAGCTGACGAAATATTCGACCGCGTTCTGCGGAAAGAACGACTTGAATTCATGAAAAAGCTGCGCGGCCAGCGTCTTGTTGTGCGCCAGGACGATCGCGGGGCGGTTGGCCGCTTCGATCACTTTCGCCATCGTGAACGTCTTGCCCGAACCGGTGACGCCGAGCAGCGTCTGGTGCTTTTCGCCGTCTTGCACACCACGGCTCAGCTGCGCGATCGCCTCAGGCTGATCGCCGCGCGGCTCGTAATCGCTCGCCAATTTGAAATTCGCCATTTTGAATCCGTGGGATACACAGCAGCGCGCATTTCGCGCCCCGCTGAACGCACCATTATAGCGCACGACAGTAAGACGAGGTTCTTAGGTAGACGCGGTGCTTTGGGTCGGCTTTACGACACAATTCCCTGCTGCCTGTCCTTTGAGCAGGAAGGTCTTTGGAGAATTCCCTTCAGCGCATATCTTGAATGACCCGAAGTCCTTGTACCAGGGGCCCTCAGGCGCGTCGGGATTCCGATTCGGACTCGCGCTCTAATTCAAAAGGGAGGGAACCGCTCTACGAAGATGCTCTGCGGCCGGAGGACTTTGTGGCCGCACGCTCGGCGGTCTTTGGCGGCGACTTGCGAATTGGCCGCGCGGGCCTAGTGGCGCTGGCGGGAATCGCATACAGGCGATGGTAGATGGCCGCATTGCGGGTGATGATTTCCACGTACTCGCGCGTCTCGGTGAACGGGATCGAATCCACAAACTCAGGCGTATCGCGATAAGGCGTCGCGGTCCATTCAGCCACGCGATCTTCGCCGGCGTTGTATCCGGCAAGCGCGGCCTCGACGCTGCCGAATTGCTGCTTCAGCCACGCGAAATAAGCGGTGCCGAGGCGAATGTTGTAATCCGCGTCAAGCAACCGCGCCTGCGAATAGTGCACGCGCTGGTCTCTGGCCCATTTGCGCCCCGTTTCAGGCAATAGCTGCATGATGCCGTAAGCGTCCGCCACGGACCGCGCATCGGGATCGAACGCCGATTCCTGCCGCGAAAGGCCGGCAATCAACATTGGATCCAAATTATTGTGCTGCGACCAGCGCCGGATCGAATTCTGATCCGGCAAAGGGTACGCGGCTTCCCAGACCGCCCACGGCACGGAACTATACGGCCGATATTCGAGCTGCGGATACACCTGCCGCAGCGTGACAATCGCCGCCCCATATTTCTGCGCCGCCACATCGGCCTGCGCCGCTTCAATCAAAAGCTTCGGCTCGCCCGTGACGGCATAAGCCGCGCGCAATTCCAAATCAGCCGACGAATCAAACGCAATCGACCGCAACGCGTCCGCGCGCGCCTGACGATTCGCGGCAGCCGAAGGAATCGTATCGCTCATAGTCGCCGCTGCAGGGATCGCCGGAATCGTCGCGAGGACATCGACTACAGGCGTTGGCCCAGGATCGAGCCGTGGCTTGCGCTGCGCGGCGGCGAGATCGAAATAGCTTCCGGGAAAACGCTCGGCCAACTTCGCGTAATACGCCCGCGCCAAATCGTCGTTGTTCGCTTCCTCGGCGAGCCGGCCCAGCCAATACAGCGCGTCCGGCGTAAATGCAGAACCCGGGAACCGCCGCAAATGTTCCGTGAGCAGGTCCACGGCTTTCGGATCGCGCTTGAGCACCGCGGTCCACGCCACGCGCCACTGCGCCGGCACCGCATGCGACGAAGTGGGAAATTGCTGCTCGTCACGCCAATAAAAGCTCGACGCCTGATCGCGGTCGAGTTTCACCCAGTAGTAGTTTCCCGCCAGGAAAAGCGCGTCGTCCGCCCAAACGCTCGAAGGCGCCCGCGAAACCGCTGCGTTCACCGCCTGATTCAACTGATCATCCTGCTGTTGCGCCCGATAATAGTCTGCGACGGCATAATCGCGCTCTGCATCGACGTCAGGATCGTTCACCTGCATCGCCGCCAAGTCCGTGACTCCTGCGCCGAGCGCGACGCCGCATTCCATGATGCGGATCTGCGCGCGCTCGCGTTCCGCGCCGGTGAGCTGCGGCAGAATTTCCATGTATTCATTGCGCGCATCGCTCCACTGCCGGTCGGCAAAGATCGTCTCTGCGTGCGCAAGGCGCGTCTCAAGCGGAATCTCCGGAATTTGATCGGGCATGCTGCTACGCAGAAAATCGAACTTGTTCCACGCTTCCTTGGCCTGATCGCTCAGCGGGTAATGCGTATAAATCGACTGATAATCCGCCGCGGCCTGCACCTGCTGCTGGGCCGCCTCGTGCGCTTCGCCGCGCAGGAAAAGCAGCGACGGCCGCTCCGGCGTCATCGTGTAATCATCGAGCGCGTCCACGGCGGCAGCCGGCTGGTTCCCGCCCATCGCCGCCTCGCCGAGCGTCTGCAACGCCTGCTCGGTCATCACCGAATCGGGATACAGCTTGCGGAACTGCTGCATCTCCGCGAGCGCCTGCGCGCTGTGCCCTTGCGCCAGATCGTTTTGCCCCTGCCAGTAGAGAACGTAATCGGCCAGCAGCGAATCGCGTTTGGCACGGTTGAGCCACTTCGCAGCGTCGCCATAGCGCTGCCGCGAATAATCGAAGTAGCCTAGAGCGAGCGCAGCGCGTGCGCCTTCGACGCCCGAGCTTTTCGCGCCCGCCATTGCGCTCAGCCTTGCATACGCGAGCTGCGGCGACTTCCCTTTCAGCGCGCGCGCAAGCAGTTCCAGTTGCTTGGTGGTCGCACTGGCGCCGGAATGCGCCACCGCCGCTGACTTGGCGTGTCCGGCGCGTTTCGCAGGCGCGCCATCCCGCCGCGCCGCACCTGCCATCGCCGCCGGCGAACACACCAGCAGAAAACTCAGCGCGTAGTTCAACTTTTTTCCGGAGGAAAACACGTCCAAATCGTACCGCTTGCGCGTGGCCGCGCAAGTAAAACTTTCCACGAACTTGAACATCGAGGGTCCCGGGACGGCTTCTTCGATTTTAGTGCCGGAGGACCGGCGAGGGATAAGGATATTCTCCGAGGGCAGCGCGGTCGCCTCCGGCGAGAATCTCCAGCATCCAGTGGTGGAAGTAATCCACCGGATGGTCCGAGATCGCACGGAAGCGCCGATCGTATTCCTTGCGGGCTTTGTCCAGGTCCACACGCAGTCGCTCACAAATGTCTCTATGTTCGCGGCCGGATTCCACGTCCTTGGGCCGCAATAGTTTGATGTCTTGCATGGCCACTTTGGCTACCCGGTTCGCCCGGCGGTGCAGGTCCTGAAGTTCCGTCGGCAGGGCGGCGATATCAAAGACCGGGATCTCCTTCGCCGGCGGCTCGATAAAGCCCTCGACGATATGCTCGTCTTCGGCCACCGGCTCAGGAACCGCTTCCGGTTGCGGCGCAGGCTCAAGCTCCAGCTCAATCTCAGGTTCAACTTGAGATTCGACTTCAGACGCAACTTGAGGTTTTGGATGCGCGGGTTCCGGGTGTTCCAGCTCGCTGGCAGGCTCCGTCTCGATAGGGATTTCATGGGCCGTGGGCTCGGCAGCTTCACGCCCGCCGTGAGATGTCGGCTCGCTGGCCCGCTCTTGGGACTCAGTTTCGGGTTCCGCGATGCCTGCCGCCGCGCCGCCAGCAGCTTCACCGTCGCGAGGATTCAGCGCCACAGCCACGAAGTTCGATAGTACCGAAAGCCCGGCGGCCAGAGCCGCGGCAGACGTCTGCGCCCGCAACATCGCGGGCAGCGCGTTGCTGGGGCGCGTCGATGCGCACGCTGCGACCAGGTCCGAATAGGCCTGATGGAGTTCATCGGCTGTTCGCTGCAGCGGGGCGAGATTATCCCGCAGCGCCCGCGAAACGGCCTCTTCGAGCGCGCGCTCGAGCGAATTTCGCTGTGCCTTCAAGGGAAATGCAGTCCTCTCTAGCGATTATCGAAACGCCCCTCGGCAGCGTCAACCACGTTTCCCCAAGCCCGTTCCCAAACGGCAAGCCCCGCGGTGCCCGAAGCTTGCCTTGCTGGCCCGCGCATCAGCGTTGTTGCTTTCACCCCGCAAACAGCTGTACATTTCGCGCAAAGGAAAGCGCGCGGCCCGAGTTTGCCTTTTGCTCGGCGGAGCCGCAAGGAGACCCGCGATGGATTCCAGGAAGCGCGATGCGAAACAGCCGCCGGAATTGATGAAAGCCACGCGACGAAAATTCCTGACGACCGGCGCCGCAGCGGCCGCATTAGGGGCCGTCCAAACCGCGAGCGGACAAGCCGCGGCCGCAGAACCGGAGTCGCTCGAGGATCTGATCGCGTACGGCGAACGTTCGCAGTACGTCAAGTCAATCCGCGTGCCGGTCGACGAGAGGCCTTCGCCGGATGAATTCGGGCTGACGTTTCACGTGTTGTCGCCGCTGCAGGACCAGGTGGGAATCATCACGCCATCGTCGCTGCACTTCATCGGAACGCATCGGGGCTCGATCGTACCGGATATCGACCCCAAGCAGCATCGCCTGCTCATCCACGGCATGGTGGACCACCCGCTCGAATTCACTATGGACGATCTCAGGCGCTTTCCCTCGGTATCGCGTGTGCATTTCATCGAGTGCCTTGGAAATCATTCGAAAGCCGAGGACAAAACCGTCCAGGAAACGCACGGTCTTACGAGCTGCAGCGAATGGACTGGCGTGCTGCTTTCAACTCTGTTGAATGAATGCGGCGTGCTGAAGGGCGCGTCGTGGGTCGTCTCCGAAGGGGCCGAAGAAGTGAAAGGCGCGGGGAGCATTCGGTTGGCGAAGGCCATGGACGATTGTATCGTCGCCTACGGGCAGAACGGCGAAGCTATACGCCCACAGCAAGGCTTTCCTCTTCGATTGGTGGTTCCCGGATTCGAGGGAATGTACAACACGAAGTGGTTGCGGCGGGTCAAGGTGGTGGACCGCTACTACATGACGTACAACGACTATGGGCACATTTCCAGCAATGAAGAAGTGGCCGCACTGACCTTCCAGTGGGGACCGAAATCCGTGATCACGTTTCCGTCGGGCGGACAGAAATTACCCGGGCCCGGAATCTATCAGCTCACCGGCCTCGCATGGTCGGGCGGAGGCGCGGTGCGGCGCGTGGAGGTTTCGACGGATTACGGGCAGACGTGGAAAGATGCGGAGATTCGCGGCATGGTCCATCCGAAAGCGCATACCCGCTTTGGCATGGATTGGAAATGGGATGGCCGCGAATGCGTGCTGCAATCGAGATGTACGGATGAGCTAGGCCAGGTGCAGCCTTCGCGCGCGGAACTGGCCGCCTTCTTCAAGGTGCCGGCGGATTATTACAAGACGCACGGCGTCCAGGGCTCCGACAATACGATTCAGCCGTGGCGGGTGGCGAGCGATGGCAGCGTGCACAATGCTATTTAAGGCTTTCATCGGTGCGCTGCTTTTGTGCGTGTGCGGCATTGCGTGGGCGCAATCGCCGAAATACGGCGTGGGTCGAACCCCGACGGCGCAGGAAATTCGCGCCGAAGACATCAGCATCAGTCCGGACGGAAAGAACCTGCCCCCCGGCAAAGGTACAGCAAAAGAAGGCGCCGAAATTTTCGCGCAGAAATGCGTCGCCTGCCACGGCGAGAACGGATACGACGGGCTGGCACCAATGTTGATCAAGCCCCCGGCAGGGTTCAAGGGCACGACGCCGTGTCTTTCGCCGTGCATCGGCCCCGGAACCGTGATGGCGCTGCATGCGCCCTACGCCACAGTGATGTGGGACTTCATCAATCGCGCGATGCCCTTCACGCAGGAAGGTTCGCTAAAACCCGATGAGGTCTATTCGCTCACGGCATTCCTGCTCTATAAAAACGGCGTAATTCCCGAGGACGAAGTTCTCGATCAAAACACTTTGCCACAGGTGAAAATGCCCAATCGGGACGGCGCCGCCATACCCAATTGGAAACCCGGCATGCCCCGCCCGTTTCCCAACAACCCTTAGCCCCGTTGAAAAACGAGCGGCCGACCACCCCACCTATTTTGTCCCGCTCTTCTTGATAAATGTCCCCTTTTCCAATTCCGTGAATGCCTCGCGCAATTGCGCCTGAGTGTTCATCACAATCGGTCCATACCACGCGACCGGCTCTTCCAGCGGCTTGCCGGAGACAAGCAGGAAGCGGATCCCGTCTTCGCCCGCCTGAATTTCGACTTCATCGCCACGATCGAAAAGGATCAGCGAGCGATTGCCGGCATGCGATGGCGGAGTGGTTTCGAGCCAGCCCACCGGCTCGGTCGGAACCGCAAGAGGCTCCGAGGCGTTGCAGAATTTTCCGCTGCCCGCAAAAACGTAAGCGAAAGCATGCCGGACGGTTTCCACCGGTAACGATTTCCGCCGGCCCGCCGGAATCGAAACATCCAGATAGGTGGGATCAGCCGCGACGCCCTCGACCGGACCCTTCTTCCCCCAAAAGTTCCCGCACACCACGCGCACATGCGTGCCATCGTCGTCGGTCACGTCAGGAATCTCGGGCGCTTTCACTTCCTGATAGCGCGGAGCCGTCATTTTCAGCGACGACGGCAGATTGCCCCACAGTTGAAACCCGTGCATTCGCCCTGCATGATCACCTTTCGGCATCTCCTGATGGATGATTCCGCTGCCGGCGGTCATCCATTGCACGTCGCCGGCGCCGATTGCGCCTTTATTCCCCAGGCTGTCGCCGTGCTCGACCAAACCCGCCAGGACGTAGGTGATCGTTTCGATGCCGCGATGCGGATGCCACGGGAAGCCCGCGAGATAGTCGTCGGGAACATCGTTTCGGAAATCATCAAGCAGCAGGAATGGATCGAACTCCGTCGTGTTACCGAATCCGAACGCGCGTCGCAGATGCACTCCGGCACCCTCCAGCGTCGGTTTCGATTGGATCATTCGCTTCACAGGCCGGATAGACATGGGGAACCTCCGCGCGAAGTCTACGTCACTTCGCTCGTCGCTTCAACACGGCACATTCAGCCGATAGGAAGCTTCGGTCCGTAGCGGTGCTTGGGAACCTCAGGCGTGTTTGTGAGCTTCTGATCGTCGATTTCTTTCTCGTCGATCAGCAACGAAGTCCCCGTGGGCGCATGGGGATTCGCAGTGAGTTCGCGCTTTAGTCTTGAAGAACAAACGTTCGGGCCGTCCTGGTAACTGACGCGGCGGGAGATGAAGGCTCCGTTGGCGATGGTGACCGTGTAATCGCGAGAATCTTCCGGAGAAAACCGCACGTGGAAGGCGTACTCGCGTCCCTGCGTTGTGGACGTGAAGCCCATATACTCCATGAAGATACCTTCGCTCATCTAGCCTCGTCTATTCCGGTCGTCATGTTCCCTTCCCTTCGGCGCGCTGCGCCGCCATTCATTAAGCTCAGCCCGGAGTTCGCTCTTCCGGGTTTCATTTGTTTCGGTCAGCAGGCTGCGCTCCAACTCCGCGATTCGTCCAGACACAAAATCCGGACGTCCCGATTTCTTTGGCTTTGCAAATCGCACCGTGGATATCTCATCCTTTCAAAGAGCTGTAACATTCACAAAAACGCGCCGAATCGGCGCCTCTACTTCGACCGCTTCTTTCGGGGAAGCGTCCGGTCGGAAACAGCCGCTAATTCCGTTACATCGCAGCGTTTCGCCCAAAACTTATCGCCGTTGGATGCCTGCACTTCCACCAGCCCTGCGGTAGACCGGAGCACCACAACTGCTCCGGCCCTCTTGTGATTATGCGTTGGGTTTTCCATCTATTCCTCATTCGCTTCCGCGGCCTGGTCAGTTCACCGCGGAGGGTATGCTAGGTCCGGCATAGGTGACGACAATTCCTTCACCGGTTGCCGGATTTCGAAACTCGAAAGACCACTTCTCTTTCCGCTGCGCAAAACATTCCGGAGATTCATTCACCACGCGGGCCACGACACGGAGCAGGCGAAGTCCGGCCTCTGCAACTTCCGATTTAAGAGTCGAGTCCATGGTCAGTCTCCTTTTGGTCTGAAATTCTTCGTACGACTTGAGGCAAGACACGACCGTTCTTTGAAAAACACGCCAAACTGTGCGGATTACGGCGTCGCCTGATGCGCAACCACGTCGTCCTATTCGCAAGAGACCGACGCTTGGAGCGGCGTTGGAGGGTTGAGAATCGACACCTTTATAGTAGCCCCCTCGAACAGCGCTCGCAATCTAAATCGGAGGGCGCGGGTCGACAGAGTCAACTACGGGTGCGGCCGGGCAGCTGATCCGATGTCCACTTGCGACCGGGAAGCCGCGACTCGTGGTTCGCCCTCCTCAGCTTTCGCCTTTTTTACACTTTCGCCCAGGCGAAAGGGGTGCTGTTTTACTATCGATTAGAAATTTCCATGTTATTGAAAACGGGCGCCTTGCGGCGATTTCTAATCGAAATTACTATCGATTAGAAATTGGCCGGTTTTTGCCCTTTCGGCGCGGCCTGGGGGCGGGCAGAATGACGCCCTTTGCTCTGAGATCGGGACCCGCGGGCACGGCTGCCAATGTCATAAATTCAAGCGGCAGTTTATCACAGGTATACGTCCCCTGTCAATGCATAAATGCGATAAACTGCGGTGGGGGGCAGGTAACGGAGCAAAAGGAGGCAGAGGGGGAAAAGCGGTTGTCAGTGCAACGAATTTGCGTCGAACGGCGAGCGTTGCCTTAACTCGTCTCTCTGCCGAGGGGTCAACCCCCGCACGGGGAAAATCAACGGCGGGATGTGGCGGACAGGGAGGCGATTCAACGGCAAAGACGAAGGAGGCAGCCTGCGAAGAGTGAATTTTAGTTCATCCAAATGTAATCGCGCGGTGCCATACTGTTCGCCAGCGACCTGCGCGCCGCTGCCGGAGGTGCAAGGTGGAAATCAGCGAAGCCGCCGGGAAACCGGCCGCCGCCTCGATGCTGGTGAATGTGGCGAAACTCGTAACCGATTATTATTCCCTGCAACCTGATGTGAGCAATCCCCTGCAGAAGGTCGTATTCGGCACTTCGGGTCATCGGGGATCGTCATTTGACGCGGCATTTAACGAGTGGCACATCCTGGCAATCACGCAGGCCATCTGCGATTATCGCGCCTCGCAAAAAATCGATGGGCCGCTTTTCATCGGCATCGATACCCACGCTTTATCGGAACCGGCGTTTGCAAGCGCGCTGGAAGTTCTCGCGGCGAATGAAGTGAACGTGATGATCTCCGCAGGAACTCCATACACGCCCACGCCGGTCGTCTCACATGCGATCCTTCGCTACAACGATAAACGCAAAGCGGGATTGGCCGATGGCATCGTGATCACACCGTCGCATAACCCTCCCGAAGATGGCGGGTTCAAGTACGATCCCCCACACGGGGGGCCGGCCGATTCAGGCGTGACGGGATGGATCCAGGACAAGGCAAACAATTATCTCGGGAAGAAGCTTGCGGGAATCAAGAGAGTGGCGCTGACGACGGCTTTGCGCGCGGCGACAACGCGGAAGTTCGACTACCTAACCGCGTATGTGAATGATCTGGAGAGCGTGGTGGACACGGCGGCAATTCGCGACGCCAAGCTCAAACTGGGTGTGGACCCGCTGGGTGGCGCCGGGATCGACTACTGGCCGCGGATCAACGAACGATATGGCCTGGGTATTGCGGTGGTGAACGAAGCGGTCGACCCGACCTTCCGGTTCATGACGGTGGATTGGGACGGGCGGATCCGCATGGATCCTTCTTCACCGTATGCGATGCAGCGGCTGATCGGGCTGAAAGACAGGTTCGATGTCGCGTTTGCGTGCGACACGGATCACGACCGGCACGGCGTGGTGACGAAAAGCAGCGGGCTTCTGCCGCCGAACCATTATCTTTCGGTGTGCATCGATTTCCTATTTGCGAATCGAAAGAACTGGGGCGAAAAAGTGGCGGTGGGCAAGACCGTGGTGAGCAGCAGCATGATCGACCGCGTCACTTCGCGGCTTGGGCGGCGCTTGTACGAAGTGCCGGTCGGGTTCAAGTGGTTCGTGGAAGGATTGCTGGGCGGATGGCTTGGATTCGGCGGCGAAGAGAGCGCGGGGGCGTCTTTTTTGCGCCGGGACGGGACTGTGTGGACGACGGACAAGGATGGCATCATCGCCGCGCTGCTTTCCGCCGAAATTACGGCGCGCGCCGGACGCGATCCCGGCGAAATCTATCACACTCTCACAAACGCACTGGGCGACCCACTCTACGAACGCGTGGAGGCGCATGCAACGCTGGAGCAAAAAGCCGCGCTGGCGAAGCTTTCGCCCGCGGATATTCGAACCGCCGACCTTGCCGGTGAAAAGGTGGAACAGATACTTACCTCGGCGCCGGGAGACGGCAACGCAATCGGCGGAATTAAGGTAATCACGCGGAGCGGCTGGTTTGCAGCACGCCCATCCGGCACAGAAGAAATCTACAAAATCTACGCGGAGAGTTTTCTCGGCCAGGAGCATCTCCGCAAAATCGAAGAAGAAGCACAGACGATCGTCTCGGATACGATCGCGCGCAGCGGCTCAGCGGCGGTCGGAGCCTGAGCGGGTCGCCGGCAGATGGAGACAGGCCGGCACGTCCCACGTCAGAGCCGCCGCCGTTGCGGGCCGGACACGAGTCGTAAGGATATATGACTGCTTAACAATCTTCTTTTCATCGAACCATTGGGGCTAGAAAGGACTTTTCGTCATGAGCACTCCTGCCTTTGGCACTCGCACTCCGGAAATCTCCACCTCGGATGCATTAAACGAGCTAGCCCTGGACCTGCGGTGGTCCTACAACCACGGGGCTGACGAAATTTGGGAGCGCCTCGATCCCGATCTGTGGGATGCGACGCACAATCCGTGGCTGGTGCTGCAAACGGTCTCACGCGAAAGACTGCAAAGCGTTACCGCCGATCCGGAATTCCAGAAGCTGGTGGACGAGCTCCACCGCGAGAAACTGGAGGCCGAGAGCGCGCGAGGATGGTTCCAAAAGGCGTATCCGAACACCGCGCTGAAACATGTGGCCTACTTTTCGATGGAGTTCATGCTGAGCGAGGCGTTGCCGATTTATTCGGGCGGCCTGGGCAATGTGGCGGGCGATCAATTAAAAGCAGCCAGCAATTTGGGCGTGCCGGTGACGGCGGTTGGCCTGCTCTATCAACGAGGCTATTTCCGGCAAGAGATAAGCGCCGACGGCCATCAGGAAGCGCTGTATCCCTTCAACGATCCGGGGCAGCTGCCCATCACGCCTCTGCGCGAACCGAATGGCGAATGGTTGCGGCTCTCGCTCGATTTTCCCGGCGTGAAGCTTTGGATACGGACATGGCAAGCGCAAGTGGGGCGCGCACGGCTTTACCTGCTGGACACAAACGATCCGGCGAATATTCCGGCCTTTCGGGGGATTACGGGCGAGCTTTACGGCGGGGATTCGGAATTGCGCCTGCAGCAGGAACAAGTGCTCGGGGTGGGAGGGTGGCGTTTGCTGGAAGCCCTGGGAATCCAAGCGCAGGTTTGCCATCTGAATGAGGGGCACGCGGCATTCGCGGTGCTGGAACGCGCCCGGACATATATGGCGCAGAAGAAAATGCCGTTCGGTCAGGCGCTCGCGATCACACGAGCAGGCAATCTCTTTACGACACACACGCCGGTGGCGGCAGGGTTCGACCGCTTCTCGCCCTGGCTAATGGAGAAATATTTCAAAGCCTACGCGGAAAATGAAGCTGGAATTCCCTTCTCGGAGCTGCTCGCGCTGGGAAGGCAAAACGCAAACGACGCCTCCGAGCCGTTCAACATGGCGTATCTCGCCATCCGCGGCAGCGGCGCAGTAAACGGAGTAAGCCGGCTACATGGACAAGTGAGCCGGCGCCTCTTCCAAGGGCTTTTTCCGAGATGGCCGGAGGGTGAAGTTCCCATTTCCTACGTTACGAACGGCGTTCACATGCCGACATGGGACTCATCGAAAACGGATCAATTGTGGGAAGGGTTGTGCGGGAAGGAACGCTGGCTGGGCACGATGGACAGCGTGAGCGCAGACCTGCGCAAGGTGAGCGACGACGACCTGTGGCAAGTGCGAATTGAGAGCCGGAAATCGCTGGTGGCCTACGTGCGGAAAATGCACGCACGGCAGATTGCACGCCGTGGATCTTCCCAAGAAGAAATCGATCGCGCCTCGCGGGTGCTGGACGCCGATACGCTGACGCTCGGTTTCGCGCGCCGATTCGCAACTTACAAGCGGCCGAACCTGCTGCTTCACGATCCCGAGCGGCTGATCCGCATGATGACGAATACGAACCAGCCGGTGCAGCTGGTGATCGCCGGAAAGGCCCATCCGCAGGACACGATGGGGCAGGACATGATTCGGGAGTGGATCGAGTTCGTATACCGGCCGGAAGTGCGGCCGCACGTGGTGTTTCTGGCCGACTATGACGTGCTGATGGCCGCGCAACTGGTGCAGGGCGTGGACGTGTGGATCAACACGCCGCGCCGGCCGTGGGAAGCAAGCGGCACGAGCGGAATGAAAACTCTGGTGAACGGCGGCCTGAACTGCTCGGAGCTTGACGGCTGGTGGGCGGAGGCCTATTCGCCGGAAGTCGGCTGGGCGCTGGGCGATGGACGCGAGCACGGAGACGATCCGGGATGGGATGCCAGCGAAGCGGAGGCGCTCTATTCGCTGATCGAGCGGGAAATCGTGCCGCAATTTTATTCGCGCGACGAACACGGAATTCCACGGGCATGGGTGGCACGCATGCGCGAAAGCATGGCGCGGCTGACACCGCACTTTTCCACGAATCGCGTGGTGCGCCAGTATACGGACGATCATTACGTGCGCGCCGCGACAGCGTTTGGGGAGCGGGCCGCGGACACTTCGCTCAGCAGCGACATACTGAAGTGGCAGCGAGCGCTATCGGAGCATTGGCCTGCCGTTCGCTTCGGCTCCGCGACGATGGAGAAAGAGGGGCAGGACTACGTTTTTCGCGTGCAAGTGTTTTTCGACGATCTCGATGCGGACGCAGTCGCTGTGGAGCTTTACGCCGAACCGAAGGAAGGCGATTCGCACAGCACCGAACGGATGACTCGCGGCGAGCACCTGGTCGGATCCGCAAATGGGTTCGCATACAGCGCGAGGATTCCGGCAACACGGCGGGCGAGCGACTACACTCCGCGGCTGGTTCCCGACCATCGCGGCGCTTCAGTTCCTCTGGAAGCGCCTTACATCCTATGGCACGATTCTCCGGGCTGGCGCTGAACGGCTTTTGTGATGATGGACGACTTCATCAAGGCTCATCCCGCATTGTGGAACGAAGATATCGGCGAAGAATAGACGCGAGGGCGCGCCAGTGAATCAGCAAATGCGCGGCGAGGGCGGAAGGATCAGGGAAGCGGAGACTTTGCGCTGATATTCGTGGGCACGCGCCAAAATTGCAGGCTTGTCCATTGTGGTCATCACGCGATCTTCCATCACGATTTTGCCCGCGATGATGACGGTGCGGACGTCGTGGGCGTTCAAAGCGTAGACGAGCTGCGAGTAAACGTTGTACATCGGCGTGGAGTGAGTTGCGCCGGTGCCGATGAGGACGATGTCCGCCTGCTTGCCTGCCTCGAGCGAACCGATCTTTTTTTCCATGTGAATCGCGCGGGCGCCGCCAATGGTGGCCATAGCCACGGTTTCGCGGGCGGGCAATGAGCGCGGATCCATGGTGGTGACTTTCTGCAGTTTCGCGGCGATATTCATTTCCTGAAAAAGGTCCTGGTTGTTGTTGCTGGCCGCGCTATCGGTTGCGAGGCCGACCGGCTGACCGGCTTCGAGCAGAGCAACAACCGGCATGACGCCGGACGCGAGTTTCATGTTGCTCGAGGGATTGTGGATGCATCCCACGCCGCGCTTCTTCAGCGTGGCAATATCCGCCTCGTCCAGCCACACCGTGTGCGCGGCAATCACGTCCGGTCCGAGGAGGCCGATGCTTTCCAAATAGGCGACGGGCGAACATCCGAATTTTTTGCGGCTCAATTCGCTCTCGAACGGCGCCTCGGCCACGTGAATGAGAATTTGGCCGCCGGTGCGCCTCGCCATAGCAGCCGCGGCTTTGAGATTTTCCGTCGAGACTGTGTACATGGAATGCGGCGCGACACCCGGCGTGATGAGGGGATCATTTTTCCATTTCGCGATGTACTTCTCGGAGTACGCGAGCGCTTCGGCGGGTGTTTTGTGGTCGGGCGCGGGGAAATCGAGGACTGTTTGTCCGAGCACGCCGCGCATGCCGACCTCTTTCGTGACGGTTGCGACGACATCCTCGAAATAGTACATGTCAACATAGGTGGTGATACCGCCGCGCAGCATTTCGAGCACTCCCAGACGAGTGCCCCAGAGAACGAATTCTTCGTCCACATTGCGGGCCTCGGCTGGGAAAATGTAGCGCTGCAGCCAATCATCGAGCGAGTGATCCTCGGCAACGCCGCGAAAAAGGCTCATCGCTGCGTGCGCGTGGCCATTGATCATGCCGGGCATGACGATGGCGCCGCGCGCATCGATCGTGCGGGCGCCGCCGGCCTGAGCTTCCAAATCGACGCGGCGGCCTACGGCGGAGATCGTGTCACCGTCGATGGCGAGGGCGCCGTCTTCGATCAGGCGGAATTCGGCGTCCATGGTGACTATAGTGCCGCCGCTGATCAGGAGATCCACGTTGCCCTCTTCATCGTGTGAGCGGACGTTGGAGCATCCGAAGAAAATAGAGCACGTGCACTACCCGCGGACACAGAGGAAACACGGGCGCACTTCAGCGATAAAGCCGAATTGTTTCGGATTGCAACCGGCAGGATCGAGGCTCGCAGGCGGGCCGCTTGTAGAGAATTCCAGCCAAGGAGGTACGTGTGCATGCGGTAGAGTAGCACGCCACGCCGATGCGGCAAAAGACTTCAGTCGATCGCGCAACGGTGGCTCGGCCCGCCCGCTGCGCGATCGGCCAAACTCTGAGAGCTAGAAGGTCAGGTTCAGCGACATCTGAATCTGGCGCATGCTGCCGATGGTTTTGTTGGTGACGCCCAAGCCGAAAAGGTTCGGGCACACATAAAGATCCGAGAAGCTCGAATCGCAGGCGCCACCGCCGGGAGTGGCGGGCGTGCCGACGACTGGAAAATCGTTAAAATCCGCGTTCTGGGTGACGTTGTCGACCGGGATATCGAAGCTCGGCGTGTTCGTTAGATTGAAGACCTCGAAGTTGTATTTCAGATCGAAACGCTCGGAGAGCCTGGTGTCCTTCACGACGGATATATCCGCACGACGCTGCCATGCCTGCCGGAAGATATTGCGTTCGCCGTTGCTGATGAAGTTGGTTTCGTACGGATCGTTGCTCGGGATTGCGCCGGCGATGCCATCCACCGAGGCTCCCGGCGCCAAGAGAGGCAGCGTGAAACAGCTGGCATCAAGCGCCGGTTCGCCAGGTTGCGCACCCGTGTAGCCGGTGAGGGCTTTTTTCGGAGTGCAGCCGGAGGCGAGCGGCACGATCGGATTGGTGATGCCGTCCGAGGTGCCATAGTAAATGCTGCCGACCGCGCCTGAATAGTCGATCACGCTATAAGGCTGGCCGCTTTGAATTACGGTGATTCCCTGCAGCATCCAGCCATTGGCGACTTTGCCTTGCCAGGACGAATCGTTGAAGAAATTGTGCATGTGGAAGGAATAGTCAAAATTGATCACATGGGTGCGATCGAAGTCCGAGTTGCCGTATCCGGAACGAAGATCGAGAGGATTGTTTCCGTTGTAAAAGAGGCCCATGGCGCTCTGTTCATCGAGCGAGTGCGAATAGGTGTACGAGAAGCCGACCTGGACGCCGTGGCTGAGGCGCTTCTCGACGTGCGTCTGGAGCGCGTTGTAAGCGGAGATTCCTGCGGCGGTATATGACTCTGACTCTGCGGAGTAACCGATGTAAGGCACGCGCAGGTCGACATTGCCGCCCTCAAAATTCTGCAGATAATCCGTGCCATCGGGCAGCTGATAGGGGTCATAGTACGGATCGGCAAGGATCGAGTAGCCGTACGTGTAATTCTGAACATAGGGCGCAGTCGTCGGGTCAGGACACACCGGCGCGGGTCCGCACAAGGGATGCGACGGGGACGCGATCCTGGCCTGGTTGAATGGAATGGGGATCACTTCGTGACGGCCGAGGTTGCCGACGTAGCCGACGTCGATGGCGAGATCGTTTCGCGGCTGCCACTGAATGTCCAGCGTCTGGTTCAAGCTGTAGGGCAGTTTGTTTTTCCGGTTGTAGACGGCGAAGGAAAAGAGCGGCTGCAGGCCGTTGTTCACGATATCGGTAGCGTTTGGAATTGCCAGATCGGCGGGATTGCCCGAAGGCGGTGCGGGGAGCGTGGCACCCCAGGGATTTTCGAATGCGCCGCCGCCGGATTCGTTGGTGCAAAGGGTATAGCCGTCTGGCGAACATTCAACGGAATTAACGTACGGCGGAGACTGCACCACTCCGAACGGGCCGCCAGGGATCACGCCGGCAGCAAAACCGGGAGAGAGATACGTAAAGAGTTCGCCGCGGTCGTAATACATGCCCCAGCCGGCGCGCACGACCACCTTGCTGTTAAACCTTTTCGGGCTCCACGCAACACCGATGCGCGGGGCGAGTCCCCATTGGCGGCCGGTCAACGTGGAATCGCTCACTCCTTTGCTTGGAAAGTCTTTGTTATTGCCGGCAATGATGAAGCCATTGTTCACGATCGTGTCCGTATCTTGATCGTAGCTGTAGAGCGACGGGTCGAAATTGTAAAGCTCGCCACTTTTCTCGGTCAGTCCGCCGTGATAATCGAAGCGAAGTCCGGCCGTAACGCTCAAGTTCGGCTTGAGCTGGTACTTGTCTTCAATGTATTCGCCAGTTTCGTGCGAGAGATAGTGGCGGTTCGCATTTCCTTGAAGGAAGCTCGATACGATGAAGCCATTCACGTTGTAGCTGATCGGTATGCCCTGCAGGAAGTCTGAAAAATTGTTAAACCCGACCACTCCCTTGTTCGTTCGGTCGTCTCTCGGGTTGAGCTGGGTGTAAGAAAAGGTTCCGCCAAACGTCAGCGTGTGTTTGCCCTTAATCCAAATCGCGTTCGCCGAGGGCATCCACCTATTCTGGAACACGCCGGTAAACGCGCTTTGCGAAACGGCTCCTTCACCAATGCTCAGCGCCGCGCCAAAGACGTCGTTTTGATTGTAAAGATTGGTCCCCGGATTGCCAAAGTCATCCGCGATGGTTAAGCCCGGGAAAAACGAGGACCCGAAAGTGTTGATTGTCGCGTCCGACAGCGACGTTCCGGGCGCCAGGGTCTGTACGTAAGATGCGAACTGGCCTGGCGTGAAAGGCTCGGAAATTGTGCTGTAGACCTTCTCGCGTATGAAGCCGAGCACTTCGACGAGGTTGAAGGTCGGACTCAGGGTTTGCGTGTTCGTGATGGAAGCGACCTGGCTTCCGGCATCGAGGTGCTGATTGAACCCGGACACTCCGGAATAGGCGTAGGGCGCTACGGTCGGATCATGTTGGTAATAATACTTGAGCGATAGCGTGTCATTCGGAGTCGCTAGAACATCGAGGTTTGCCACAGCCTGGTCCGCAAGAAATTGTGCGGTTCCGACTGTGAAGGTGTTCTCTGGGAAATTGACTGTTGGTGTGAACCCGTCGGCCGACGGAATCATATACTGCCCGTTTGGCAGCTTATAGTTCAAAAGCGCGTAAGAAATGGGATTGATATCTCCAGGCGCCGTACCGATTGTGGGCTCTCCACCGCTGATGTTTATAGTGTCGCTGTTGAATGTGGACGAGAAATATGGGCAGGGCGGCGCGCCGCAATTCGAGTCAGTTGTCAGTTGTTCTGCGGCGGCGGCCAAACCGGCAGGGCTTCTGTCATTCGTAAGGTAGTATGGGACGGCGACGCGCGAACTGCCGATCTCCTGGTCGGTATCGTGCAGATGCTGGTACGAAACGAAGCCGAAGACTTTGTTTTTGATCAGCGGACCGCCGACCGTTCCGCCGAGAATGTCGCGGTGCAATCCCGGAACTTTTTCCGAGGCAGGGATATTCGGATCCTGCTTGTAAAAATACGGCGCGGCATTCCACGCATTCGTGCCGCGGTGGGCATACACGCTCCCGTGAAAATTATTCGTGCCGGACGTCGTGCTCAGATCGATGTGCGCCCCGCTTGTGGAACCCTGTTGCGCGTCGTACATCGAGGTGTTTACGCGGACTTCCTGCAGCGTCTCCGGCGCAGGAGTCGGCAGCGCTTGGCCGATCGCCAGATATGGCGACGCCGTCGTTTGCACCGGCTCGGCAGTCGTGTTTGTCGCTTGCGTAACGCCTGTGTTGTTGACGATACGCGCCGAGGCCACCGAACTGGTGCTCTTGCCATTAAACAGGTTGCTGGCATCCACGCCATTGAGCAGGAAGGTGTTGCTGGTATCGCGCTGGCCATTGGCCCAGATCGGCTGATTGCCCAGGCCGGTGTTCACGCCGGTGCCGCCGGAAAGCTCTGCGTTGACGCCCGGCGATAGAATCGCCAATCCTGTAAAACTGCCGGTGGGCAGCGGCACCGTATCTAGCTGCGAGGTATCAAGCACATACCCGTTCGTGGTATCGACCGCGTTCGTCAACGGCGTTTCCGTGACGGTGACCGTTTCGCTCATCTGCCCCACTTTGAGAGTGGCATTCACCGTCGCAGTGCGGCTGGCTTGCACCGAAATTCCCGGAATACTTTGCGCCTCAAAACCATCGTGAGTAAATTTCAGAGAATAATTGCCGATTGGGAGGTCCACAAAGCTGTAAACGCCGGTTGCATCCGCGGTCGTGGTGCGCGTCAAATCCGTTTGATCCCCCACGAGCGAGACGGCGGTTCCGGGCAAAGCCGCGCCGGAGGTGTCCGTAACCTGTCCGGTGATTCCGCCAAGCGTCTGGGCGCCGGATGGAGCGGCGAAGCAAGCCAACGTTAAGGCCGCGAAGAGAAATGCAAAAGCGAATCTGATATTTTTCATCATTGCGTACACCACTCCTCAGGTTGTGCAATGCCCTGCCCCAGCCCGCGGCAGAGGTGATGGAAGGGTTCAATTGTCCGGTTACGATAAAGCCGCTTTTGACGGCTGCTTCTGACGCACAAACCCCAACTGCTCGTATGCAGCGTATTCCATATCAAGCCGAGGGGAAAATCCATACTTTTTGTACGGCCGATCAAATATTCGGATTTGAGGTTTTACGAAAGCTTTATGCGCGCGGCTCTGCGCGTGCTTACGGCGAAGCAAAGAAGACCTGCGGCGAGGTAAGCGAGATAGACATAAGGCAGCTTGCCATAGGGGCCTTGCGGCACGGGATACAAGTTACCGATGAGCGCGAGCAACATCGCGACGAAGGCAAGGCTCGAGATGACCCGCGCGATCGGCCGCGCGGCGCCATGAGCACGCAAATATCGCGGAAGGGCGATGCACACAAGCGCGTAAGCGACCATGAAGCCATACGTGGCCAGGGAGCCCATCCAGCCGTAAACGTCGAGTCCCGTCGAGCCGCGGAGAGCAAGAATCGCGACGGGCAAGACGGCGGCGCTGCCGGTGACGAGCACGGCAATGTGCGGGGTTTCGTTGCGCGAATGTGTGGAGCGCAAGGATGAATGCGCCAGGCCATTGTGCGCCATGAGCATCAAGACGCGGGCGGCGGCAGTGATGCAGGCGAGCGTGCCGGCGAATAAACTGATCAGCGCGCCGATGTCGATCAAGGGGCCCAAAACCGGGGCCCCCGCAACGACTCCCAGCACGTGCATGGGCGCTTCGCTCGCGCCCAGGTCCTGGCCAGCTACGCGAAAGCCGAGGACTTCGGTGTAAGCACACAACGTGAAGAAGGCGCCGCCGAGAATCGAGCTTTGGATCACGGCGCGCGGAATCGTCTTCAGCGGGTTGCGCGCTTCGGCGCCCAGCGTGGTGGCGCTCTCGAAGCCGACAAAGCTAAAAAGCGCCAGGACAAGGCCGAGCCTCAAGCCGCTTCCCGTAACGCCGCGCAGGCGGAACTGCTCCATGTCCGCGTGCCCGCCATGCTTCGCCAGCACCAGCACGACGACCGTGAGAATGAAGAGAACAGAGACGGCTTCGATCCACAGCATGAGGCGCGCGGAAATTTTCACGTCGCGCCACGCGATCCAGACCGAAACGCCCGTCACGAGAATCGCGAGCAGCGCCGTGGAGGCGACGCGACCCGTGGCATCGTGCAACAATATGTTTGCATATTGGTAAAAGCCGCCGATTACGCTGGAGGCGGTGCAAACGTAAGCGAGAAGCAGGCTCCAGGCGGTGGCGGCGCCCAGCCACGGCGGCAGAATCATGCCCGCGTACGTATATAGCGACCCCGGCGACGAAGAGTATCTCGCGAAGCGGCCGACGCACCAGGCGACCAGCAGGATCGCCGTCGTCGCCAGGACATATGCCAGCCACGTACCGTTGCCCGCCAGCGCGCAGACCAGAGGAATGGTCGCGACGGGAGTTGTGGTAGGCGCAATCGTCGAGACGGACTGCGCCAGCGTTTCCATGGGCGAGAGGACTTCGTGGCGGAGGCCGTAAGCGCCAGCGACGGAGAGCGGCGGAGACGAAGACGAGGATGGCGCAATCTTGTCCGAGGGGGGCGCGGCGGCCATGCGGTACCATACAGGTTCCATCGCCGCCTGCGCAAGCGGCTAGGAATGAGCAGTCGATTTGTGGGGCCGTGGTTTGGCCGACGATGCCGCCGTCGATGTTCGCTTTTCATTTGATTTTTGGAATTTCAACTACCCCTTTAGGCGTCGATTAGAATTTGACTTTTTGCTGAAAGCATTCGAGTTAGGTCGATTTCTAATCGACCAGTGTCGATTAGAAATCCGCCGCTTATTTGCGACCCCCTATTCCCATTTTGGGAATTGGCACTCCTTTCCATTTTTAGCAACGAATAAAAACAAGCGGATGCTAACAGGCGGCGAAGGCGATTTCTATTGTGGGAAATACGGAACTGGGAGTACTGGGACGGACTTGCGATGCAAGAGGGCGAGGAAAGCGCCTGAGGCCGGGCCCCAGCCCTAAAGCGCGAAATTGCGCGTCCTGGAAGTGGAAGCCGGGCGCAGAGCCGTCGTGGGCTCAGGCAAGCGCCAGGTGTTCCAACAGCCCCTTAACCCTCGCCTCGCGACCGGGGACGCCCAGCTCAAGTTGCGCCAAATTCGACGTTTTGGGTAGTGCGGCCCATCGGCGACGGCAGAGCCCGAGAGCCGGACAACAGGACGCGGGCCCGAGAGCGACACGAAAATTGGCGTCAATCCACCTCGACGATGCGGGTGCTCTTGACGATCGGCGACTTTTTTTGCCGCTCGGCGAAATGCTCGGCGCGCTCGCGGTCGATATAGACCCGCGCGAATTTTTCACCGTCGTGGTAGTAGACAGTCACCTGCCAATGGCGGTGCTTTCGCCTGCGGTCCTTGTGGAATCGGGTGGAATTCCCAGCTTTCTGCTTGCTCACGATAATTTTGCCCCCATTGGAGTGCGGGGCAATATTGCAAGTTCGGGTGCCCCGCGCAAGTAGCAACTTAAAGGTTGACGTTACCAATATTTATCGATCGATGGTCTGGAAGGGCTCAGTAAATTTTCCCCTTGTGTGCTCACTAGTAAACAAGGATCGCAGCGGGACACCGCCCGTTACCGGCCTCAGGTACGCGCGACCCGGATTAAGCTCAATTGTGGCACAAAAGACGCTTTAAAACACGCGCGATACCACTTTATGAAGAAAGGTCCGCCGGAGTAATATCCAAATCGCTCAGGCTGGCTTTCTTGATCTTGAAGACAGCCGGGCTGTCGCTGGACTGTGCGTAGATATAGTCGCCGGAGGGCTGCGATACGCGAAGCGTCCGCTTCTTGCCGGAGGAATCGACCAGCGTGAGCTGGTAAGCCGGTTTCGCGAGGCTGGCCAGAATTGCGGCGTCCGGCTTTTCGATCACCTCGTCGGCGCGCAGCCCGGAGAGAACGCTGAACACCTTCCAATCGCTGGCCGCTTTGCCCTTCACCGAGGCTGGGGATTGCATTACCCAGTTCTCTTCGGATTTGCGGTCCGCCACCATGCTGCCATGGGAGTCCGTGATCTGAATCTCGTTGATATTCGATTCGTCCACGTGCAACGGGGTCTTGTCCAGAAGCTCGGCGGGGGTTTGGGTCAGCTTTTTATAGAGATCCGCGTCGATTTCGAAGATCGTCGGGCGGGAAGTATCACGCGCATAGTACTCGTCGCCTTGCTTTTTGCCGACGATCAGCGTGGAGGATTTGCCGATGTCATTGGTGAGGGTGAAGCTCACATCGGGGTTCGCGAGGCCGTATTTGGCGAGGTCGTCAGGCTTTTCGCTGGCGATCGAGGCCATCTTGCCGGTGGAAACCGCGGAAAGCAGTGTGGAGACGGCATCGGAGTCGGCTGCGCCGGCGTCAGGCTCGGTCATTGTCCAGCCGCTCGTCGTTTTCTTCAGGTCGATTTCACCTGCGGGGCTTTTCAGTTCCGCCGAAGAGGCCTGGTCGGTGTCGACGTGCAGGACGTCTTTATCGCGCAGGTCGTCCGTGCTTTTGTCGGCGCTGGTAAGGAGCGACGTGGGCAGCACGTAAACGCTTTGATTGGAATCGACGAGGGAGTAGACGCCGTCTCCGGTGAAGTCCTTATTGCCGAGCAGGACCTTGTGCTTCGCACCGTCTTTCAGCGTGAAGTCGATGGCGACCGCACCCGGATCGAGGCCGTATGCCTTGAGGCGGTCGGGAGAATCCGGCTCGCTTTGCGAGGAGCTGGCTTCGGCGAGGCCATCGGCGATTCCCTGCACCGACGAAGTATCAGCGGGAGTATCGAGCGGCTGCGTGATTTGCCAGCCGTCACCGGTACGGTTGATGTCAATGGGTTTGGCGGCAGCGTCTGACGGGTGCTGGACGGTGATCGACTGAATGTCTGCCGCCTGAACGCCGGAGAATACGGGCTTGGAGGTGTCCGTTGGCGGAGGCGGCGTAGAATGTTTTTTCTGGTAATAATAGACGCCGCCGCCGAGAAGTATTGCAACCAAAAGAACGATCAACGTGGGTTTTCGAATCATGCGCTTGCCTGCAAAGGGTTTATCGACGCCGCCACCAGATGGTGAGGCCCGAGACTACGATCAGCCCGGGAATGAGGAAAATATCGAGCCACGTGAGCGCGCTGCTTTGCGCCTCGGTCATATTGATCTGCCGATTCGTGGCTTCTTTCGGGCGGATCGAGATCTGGTTTTCTTCCTGCGCGAGCCAATCGACCGTGTTGTAAAACAGGTCGCTATTGTCTCCTGGGCCGCTCACGCCGGAATTGGAGGCGAAATCCGAATCTCCGATTACGACGAGGCGGGCCTTTGCGGCGGTGCCCAGGCCGTCTGCGGCGACGCCAAGCGATAGCGGTCCGAGCTGGTCGGTCTTTGCGTCGTATTTGACTTGAGCTTCGAGCTTCGGCGTCGTAAAGCTTTGCTGCGAAGTCTTCAGCAACTCGACGGTCTGCGGGTCGGTCTTCGACGAATTGGCAACCGAGACAGTTCGCGCCAGCGGGAAATAGGTCATTTGCTGCTGCAGCCCCTTGGTGATGGGGCTATCGCCGTATTGCAAAACCAATGGAATCGCGGGACCGGCGCCGAGCAAACGGCCGACGCCGCTGGCGTCGATCACGACGTTGTTGCCGACATTGATGTTCCAGGCGTTGAAAATGTCGCTGAGGCCGGGGTCGGTGTCGGGATCGACCATGATGAGGGCTTTGCCGCCGACATCGAGGTATTTCGAGACCATCTGGTCTTCCTGCGGGAAGAATGGCTTGGTCGGACCAGCGATCACCAGCATGCTGCAATTCTGGGGCACGCCGTTCGATTCGACGAGGTTGACGTCCTGGAGCGTGTAGCCTTCTTTTTTCAGGCCATCGGCGACGGTGCTGTAGCCGTGCTCGTCTGTCCCGGCGGTCGATTTTTCGCCGTGGCCGGTGGTGAAGCAGACATTTTTCACTGATGTCTGGGTAACTTTCAGGATCGCGCTCGTCAGATTCTCTTCGGTGAGGTTCCCATCCGCGGCGCCTTCGACGGTTTGCTTATGGTCGCCGGCGCTGACAATCACGTCACCCATCGTCGTGGCGCCGTAATCTTTGGCTACGTCGGGCTTCTGCTGCGGATCGACCGTTTGGTAGGTGAGGTGCGAATTGAGTGCGTGATACTCCGGCAGCAATTCGTCGAAGCTCGGATCGGGCGATTTGGCAAAGCGCACGACGTTCACATCCTCTTTCAGCCCGCCGACGATCTTCCTGGTCTGATCGGAAAGCGTGAAGAACTTCTCCGTGGTCAGATCGAAGCTCTTTTTGTATTGATAGCCGAAATAGTTGACGACCACGAGAATCGCGAGGACGGCTATGGAAAGAACGGTGGTATTGGTTCCGAGCTGAGAAGAGCGCTTGGAAAAAAAGCGCATGATGCCCTTGTAGCAAAGCGCCAGGCCGAAGACGAACATGACGCCGCCGGCGATCAGGAGCCATTTGCTGATGTTCTCCCACTCGCCTTCGATTGAATAGCGCAGCATGCCGGCGACGAGAAGCGCCGCCCCGAAGCTTGCCGCAATTTCTCCCAACTTTTGCAGATCCCGCTTCATCCCCAATTCCTCCGCCTAGGCCCGGCGCCAACGCATGGAATCGACCGAGCGCACTGTCAAGAAAACAAAAAACGCGATGAAACTTACGTAATAGACCAGGCTCGAGGTGTTGATTACGCCACGCACGAAATCCTGGAACGGCCGAATCACGGAAAAATACGTCATCACCGTAACCACGCCTGCCGAAGTCCCGGTAGGGATCAAAATGTCGATGATCCAAACGAGCAGGAACACGGCGAAGGTGAGGACCGCGGCGATGATCTGATTTTCCGTGAGCGACGAAATGAAGGTGCCAAGAGCCATGAGGCAGCCGCCAATCAAGAGCGCGCCCAAGTAGCTGGCTGCGACGATTTTGACGGGGAAATGCGGATCGCTGCAGAAGTAAAGAAAAATCACGGGGACGACGGTGGGAAGCAGCATTCCGAGGAACAATGTGAATGCGGCGAAAAACTTGCCGAGCACGATCTGCACTTCGGTCAGCGGCGAGGTCATCAGCAATTCCATGGTGCCGCGCTTGCGCTCTTCCGCGTAGACGCCCATGGTGAGCATGGGCGTGAAGAACAAAAGCAGGGTGGCCAGAAACATAAAGTAGCCCTGCATCACCTGGCCCGGAAGGTCAACCGGACTGGACATACCCTCCATCTGCATCTGCATCGATTGCGAGATCACTTCGTGAGTGGTGAAGTTGAAGACGAGGGCGCACACGAAAACGAAAATGCCCACGACAACGTAAGCCACGGGCGAAACGAAGTAGTGCCCCAGCTCTTTGCGGTAAACCGCGTACATACCTTGCATTCTTACCTCCGCCCCTTCGATTCCGATTGCGTTGCGGCTAACTTGCCGGTTGCGCGTGCGACGAGTCGTCCGTGGTCAACTCGAGGAAGATGTCTTCCAGGCTCATGCTGATACCGCGCAACTCGTAAAGCGGCCAGCCCTTGTTCACAATTCCAGCGGCGATTTCGCTGCGGATGTCCTTGCCCTCAGCGCTTTCGGCAACGGCGACCATGAGGCCGTCGCGGACGTTTTCTATTTCGACGCCCTTCACGCCGGGGATCTTCGATATCAACTCTTTCAACGCGCCTTCGGGCGCCTTTGCTTCGACGCGAACCTTCAGGCCGCCTTTGAGCTGCGACGTCAGGTTTTGCGGGGTGTCGACGGCGGCCACTTTGCCCTTGTTGATGATCACGACGCGGTCGCACGTCATGCTCACCTCGGGCAGGATATGGGTCGAGAGAATGATCGTGTGGCTGCCCGCCAGGCTCTTGATCAGGTGGCGCACCTCGATGATCTGCTTGGGGTCGAGGCCCACAGTCGGCTCGTCGAGGATGATGACGTCCGGATCGTGCACCAGCGCCTGGGCGATGCCGACGCGCTGCCTATAGCCGCGCGAGAGGTGCTTAATCAACTCCTTGCTGCGGTCCACCAGGCTCGTCTTGGCCATCGCATCCTGCACGCGGTCGCGGCGCTTTTCGGCGGGCACATTTTTGATCCGCGCCACAAAATCCAGATACGATTCGACGGACATATCGGGATAAACGGGAGGCGCCTCAGGCAGATAGCCGATATGGCGGCGCACTTCGAGCGAATCGGTGGTCACGTCAAACCCGGCAATGCTGGCGGTGCCCGATGTGGCAGGCATGAAACCCGCGAGAATGCGCATCGTGGTGGTCTTGCCCGCGCCGTTGGGCCCGAGGAAGCCGAGAATCTCGCCTTTATTGACGCTGAAGGAAATGTGATCGACTGCGGTGAACTGGCCGTAGGACTTCGTCAGAGATTGTACTTCTATCAATGCAACTCCTCCATAAAGAGGGGACCCAACAGACTCGCCTGCAATTCAAACAAACTCTTATACCAAAAAAGCAGCCCAAAGAGACAAACGGCGTAAAAATTTTCCGTTTAAGATTATTAGACTGAGCGACGATGCGGAGGTTAGCGAGCCCCTTTCGCATCGGCGACAATAAAGCCGCCGATAAGACAGCGGCGGATTGCCTGTTGCCGCGAGTTGAACGGCCGCGGCCCACGCCTCGTTGGATTGCCGGGCGAGGCAAGCGGTTGTCCATTTCTTTTACTTGCGTGCGACCTTCCCGGGCTACCGACCGTTCGAACCCGAAGCTGCGCTGACGATTGCGTAGAACTCTCCACGATAAGCCGGGCTGCCTGTGAAAAAAGCGCTGATAGGGCTTTTGTCCAGCCAGCACGATATAGAAATATCCGAACTGTATGGCGCCTTTACTTCCCAGCAATACACCCTTGCGGTTCCTCCAGCGATCGCTCGCTCACTGACGTCGAAGCCTTTGGGTTGGCGCTCGTTCATGCTGGAAAGCCAGCCGAGATCCTTATCGAAGTCGATAGGCGGGCTGGCCGTTTTGATCAGCATCACGCCCGAGCGCGAATGCAGAAAGTCATCGTCCGGCGCGTCCCTCATGATCGTGATTCCGTCCGCATCGGAGCGCTCGACCCACATGTCCCAGGGCACGGCGAATTTGCGGCCGTTGTTCAGGGTGACATACCTGCCGTGAGCGATGTGCCAGGCGAGGCCGACCGGTGCATTCCACACGTTTGAAACGAGCCATATGGCGAAATAGACCAACGCGAAGAAGCCGAGCGTGCAGAGCGACGTCCGGCTCACGCGACGGCCGATTGTTTGAGAAGGCGGCGATCCCAAGGTTGATGACCCCGATTCGGTTACCGCGGCGGAGCGGCGTTTGCGCTAGAGCAAGTGCTTCTGAATCTTCCCCATTGCGTTGCGCGGAAGTTTTTCGATTGTAAAGAACTGGCGCGGCACTTTGAACGACGCGAGCCGGTCGCGGCAGCGCTTCTCCAAATCCGACGTGTCGACGCCCGCGCGCAGGACCACATAAGCTACCGGCACTTCGCCGCGCACAGCGTCTGCGCGCGCAACCACGGCAGCCTCGGCGATTTCCGGCTGCTCCTGCAGAAATTCCTCGATCTCACGCGGGTAAACGTTGAAACCGCCGGAGATGATCAAATCGCTCTTGCGGCCGCAAAGCGTGTAGTATCCATCGGTCGAGCACGTTGCGAGGTCGCCCGTGCGGAAATACCCATCGACAAACACATCTGGCTTGCGCCAGTACCCTTTGAAAACGCTGGGGCCCCGCACGTAGATTTCGCCCGTTTCTTCGCCGGTGACACGCTCGCCATTCTGCTTGAGGAGCCGGATGGAAACGCCCGGCAGCGGCAGGCCAACCGTCCCCGCGCGACGCTCGCCGTCGTATGGGTTGCCGGCGATCATGAACGTCTCGCTCATGCCGTAGCGCTCGAGGATTGTGTGCCCGAACTTTCCGCGGAACTGTTCGAGGACCTGCGCCGGCAGCGGCGCCGATCCCGAGACGAACAATCGCATGCGAGCGCCGATCTGCCGCGCCGCCGCGTCGTCCAGATCGAGCAAGCGCACATAGATCGTGGGCACACCGAAAAACAGAGTGGGCGCAAAGTCCAAAAATTCAGCGGCGGCTTTCTGATGTTCGAAGCGTTCGAGCAGGCGCATGCGGCAACCGCTGGCGAGCCAGCAGCAAAGGCCGTTGCCGAGGCCGTGAATGTGGAAGAGCGGCAGCGCGAGCAAAAACCGGTCGGCGGAAGCGATTCGCCAGGCATCCAAGAGAGTTCGCGCGTTTGCCGCGAAATTTCCCTGCGAGAGCACCGCGCCCTTTGAAGCGCCGGTGGTCCCGGACGTGTAAATGATCCCGGCGGGCGTTTCGTCACCGACCGTGGCAGGCGGGCGCTGGTTCGGCATCGCCGCCGCTTCGCCGCTCAGTTCCTCGAGTCGCCACACGGGCACAGCAGCAGCGTCGACTTTCGCGTCCGTGACGAGCGCCGCGGGATCCGCATCGCGCAAAATGTGGGAAATTTCGCGTTCGCGATAAAGTATGTTGATGGGCACGAAGATGATGCCCGTCTTCGCACACGCCAGAAACAGGTCGATCATTTCGACGCGATTCGCAAGATAGAGGCAGAGCCGGTCGCCCGGGCGCAGACCCCGTTGCATCAGCCCATGGGCCTGTCGATTGCTGCGCGCCTCCATTTCGCCGAAGGTGAAGCTCCGTCCATGGAACTCGAGGCCGATTTCGTCTCGGCGAGCCGTGAGCGAACGGTCGAACAGTTCCGGCAACGTCATTTCGGGCTATTTCCTCGCAATTACAATGATTTCAGGCCCACCAGATTATCAGAATACGCGCAGGCAACGGCCTTTGATGCCCCGGCATCCAGAATCGGTGCACGGGGAGACCGCGCGCGAGCGAGGCCGGCCGGAGATGTTCGTTGACACTCTCTGGCCGTTTTGTTATTCAACTCAATTCGCCGCGCGAGCTTTAAACTTCCGGACGCCTTCTCCGGCGGGGGCGGATCTGAGAAACATTCAAAAGGTGCCATGGCAATACAGAAGACGTATGCCCGAAGTCACGCAGGTGCGGCCGCAGACATGAAAGGCCAGAAGCTCTCTCCTATGCACATGATCCGTTTCCACTCCGTGGCGGCACTTTCGCTGATTTGCCTGGCGATTATCGTCGAGGCCGGCTGCCACAAGGGCTCGATCAGCACCGTCACGATCAATCTCGATCCGAATACGACGCAAAGCCTCGACGCCGGGCATCAGGAGAATTTCACGGCAACACTTGCGGGCGACGTGGAAAATAAGGGCGTGCGGTGGGATCTTACCCTGAATGGCGTCGTCTGCGGGAGCGGGACCGGCGCCGGCTGCGGCACTCTGTCAAATGTGACGAACACCTCGGTCACCTACACTGCGCCAAACGTCTCCGCGCAGACATCCTTCACGCTGACGGCCACCTCGATCTACGATCCGGTGATCACCTCCAACGTGACGATCACTGTTGATATCGCGCCGCAGTTCAGCCCGAACTTGACGATTCCGACCAGCGCGAGCAATGGTGTGCCATACACGGCGGCCGTCACGGCGCAATACGGCGTTGCGCCACTCACCTATTATCTCGTCGGGGTTACGTCGCAGACGCCATGCGGAATCGACGGAAATCTGCCCTGCGGCCTCTTGCTCGACCCGCTCAACGGCCAAATTGTCGGCACGCCTACGTACGACGGTGCGCCCAATACGTCCCAAACATCGACGTTCACGATTCAGGTGCGCGATTATGACGGCGCAACTGCCGCCACGCCCATACAATTTTCGATCACGGTAGCGGCACCAACGCCGATCCAGGCCTCTGCGTCTTTGCCGCAAGGATTCCTGGGAGCGCCTTACAGCGGCTCGATCACGTCCAGTGGAGGTGTGCCGCAACTCATCTACGGCATCAGCAGCGGCAGCTTGCCTCCAGGCCTCACTTTGAACAACACAAGCGGACAGGTGACCGGCACACCGGGCGCGAGCGCGAACGGTCTATACCCTGCAACTTATTCGTTCACCGTGATGATCACGGATTCGGCCGTCCCCACGCATCAGACGTTCTCGCTACCGGCGTCCATCACGATCAACAAGCCGCCGACGCTGAGTATCACCACCACCTCTTTGCCCAACGGCGTTACGGGCTCGGGTTACAGCGCCCTCTTGCAGGCTCAGGGAGGAATTCCGCCTTACACTTGGACGCTCACGTCAGGCCAGCTCCCTGCCGGCCTGACGATGGTGAGCGAGTCAAACAACACCGGCTTGATTTCCGGCAACCCGATTCTGGGTGGTCCCCCGAATTCGCCGCCGGTGACCAGCGACTTCTCGGTACAGGTCTCGGACTCCGATCCGACAGCCGATACGCCGCAAAACGCAAGCCTCAGCATCGGTATCTCGAGCGGCACGAATACGAATACCCTTCTCAGCGGGACATACTCGTTCCTGTTCCAGGGCTTCGATAGCCAAGGGGCCGTCGCCATCGCGGGGACGCTGACGGCCGACGGCAACGGCAACATCACAGCGGGCGACGCCGACATCAACCGAGCCGAAGGGATTACGCAAGGCGTGAAAGTGGGTGGCACATATACGATCGGTCTCAATGGGGCCGACGGACGGGGCGTTCTGCACCTTGTCTATAACCCGGGCATCCAAGCGCCGCTCGACATCGATTATCAGCTCGTGATCCAGTCTGACGGGTCGTACCGCATGATCGAAAACGACGACACCAATACGAACACCGATACGTACGCAACGCACGGTTCCGGCGTGCTGAGGCCGGTGACACAGGCCAGCTTCACTGCCGGCAGCCTGAGCGGCAACTACGCCGTTGAGTTATCGGGTGAGGATTACGGCGGCAAGCGCATGGCGATGGGCGGGGTGATGCACGCAGACGGCGTCGGCAAGCTCACACCGATCGTTGGTGACTTGAACGATGCCGGATCGTTCGCCGAACTCGAATCGCCTTCCGGCACGTTCTCGTATACCGCGTCGTCGCTGCGCGGGACGGCCACGTTACTCTATTCGCTGGCAGGCAAGTCCCAAACGCAACTGCAATTTGCCTTCTATTTTGTCTCCGCGCAGGACGTGTATTTCGTGGAGACCGATATCCCGACTGCGACCGATCAATTCCCCCGCCTGAGCGGCGAAGCTCTGTTGCAACAGACCGGCGCCACATTCAACGGCGCTTCGTTTAACGGCTCAAGCGTCGTCACCGGCAGCGGGGTAAACGGCAGCAACGCCAGCGTCATGGCTGGATTGCTCTCGGCGCCACTGTGCGATGGCGCTACCGCTGACGCGGCACTTTCCTACGATCAAAATGCCGGCGGCACCGTAACGTTGGTCTCGCCCGCGGCTTCTACGTGCATCGTAGCGTCGACGGGCCGTGCCACGTTCAACAACCTGGATCCGCGCCTTGCCGTCGCCTATCTCACGGGAGCCGGGCAAGGATTCATCCTCGGCAGCGACGCCGCGGTGACGACCGGACTGCTCGAACTGCAGACCCCGATGACGTACACGTCGAACATGGTGAACGGGAGCTATGCGCTGAGCGCTTCGTCGCCTGCGGACCCAGCGACGCCCGCGATCGTCGGCCAAGTGACGTCAACAGGCAATGGCAACATCCCTGGCTACTTGGACGAGGTAAACTCGCCCGGCAAGCCGGCGAGTTTACATCAGGCTCTCGAACTCAGCGTCGAATCTCTGGCTGCCGATGGCCGCGGCACAATCAGCAATAGCCCACCCGCGGGCTTTCCGGCCAATCTTGCTTTCTACATGGTGTCGCCAACGCAGATTCGCATGATCTCGCTCGATAGCAACCCTGGCAATGAGCACCCGGACGTGATTTCGCTTAGCCACTAGCCTGAGAGTGGCCTCGTTGGCACGCTTCAGCCTCGCATCAGCGATGCATGATCGCGGGTCGGCGGCGATTTCGGCACGCGTTGGCCGTTTTACCTGGCGAGAAAACGCCACGCCGATCGACCGTGCGGCACGACGTAATAACATCTGTACAATCAATCACATCCGCGCGGATTCTATCCTGCTCGAATCGGTAGCAAACCGTGAGAAACTTCACACCTCTCTCTGCCCGATGATATGCCGTCTGCGATTCGGTTCGGGCAAACCAGCGATGGGGGTACTGGCATGTCTACTTCGCGACGCCGTTTCCTGGGGACCGCCGTCGGCGCGGCTGCGCTGACGGCAATTCGTCCGCTGGCAGGCGCAATCGCTCTGGGCGATCAAGTTTCGGCGCCTCCTCTATCTCCGACGCTGCTCCGGGTTCACGCGGCCGCGACGAAAGCGGTGAACTCCTTCGATCCCGACAAGAGTCTGGCCTCGTCGATGGACATTCAGTCACGCGAGGCAATCAACCGGATCTACACGCCCGAAACGGTCAAACTTTGTCTTTCCGCCGGCTGGGGTCCGATCAGCTATCGTTTGCATACCCCCGAAACGATCGATTATTGGCACTGGAATCCTAAGGGTACGTGGACTGACGAGACGAACCAGAGCGGATATTTCATCGGGAGTTCCGAGTTGGGCGAACCGATTCACGATACGTTCGGCTACAGCCTTCCGCACCGCGGTTGCACCCATAATGGCGGAACCGATCGCGGCTTCTCTCGCCTCACCGATGGCGACCCGACGACTTTCTGGAAGAGCAATCCGTACCTGACCAAAACCTTCACGCACGATGACGACTCGCTGCACCCGCAATGGATCATTGTGGACCTCGGCGAATATTACGATGTGAACGCGATTCGCATGGACTGGTGCGAACCCAGTGCGCGCGAATACGAGGTGCAATACTGGGTCGGCGCCGATCCGATGAATTGGGAAGAGCCAGCCATGGACTCGACGCGCCAGGGCGGCGAGTATCTCCCTGTCCACAATCAAGCCATGGGCAATTGGGTTCGCTTCCCAAACGGCCTCGTTCGCGACGGTAAAGGCGGCAGCGAGACTCGAAAGCTTGCGGACAACCTGATCACAACGCGTTGGGTTCGCGTGGTGATGACGCAATCGTCCAACCAGCCAGGACCGCACGGAAGCGACGATATTCGTCACCGCGTGGGCTACGCGATGTATGAAGTCTACGTGGGCAGACTCGAAGCCGACGGCAAATTTGCGGACTTTGTAAAGCATGCGCCAGACGGTCGCCAGCAAACCGCAACATATTGCTCTTCTACGGACCCGTGGCATAGCGTCCAAGACCTGAGCCCACGCGGCGACCAGACGGGTTGGGACATCTTCTTCACCGGCGGCATTACGAACAATCTGCCGGCGCTGATCACCGTCGCGCTGATTTACAGCATTCCCGAAGATGCCGCGGCGATGGTCGCGTATCTGAAAAAACGCGGATATCCCATCAGCTGGGTGGAAATGGATGAAGAAGCCGACGGGCAATATTACATGCCCGAAGATTACGCCTCGCTCTACATCCAATTCGCGGATGCGATCCACAAGGTCGACCCCAGCTTGAAATTGGGCGGGCCGGTCTACCAGGGCATTAATCAGGACGTCTCCGTGTGGCCAGACGCGCAGGGCGACAAATCTTGGTTCCGGCGCTTTTATAACTATCTGAAAGCGCGAAACCGCGAGGGGGACTTGACGTTTGCTTCCTTCGAGATTTATCCCTACGACGCCTGCACGATGAAGTGGGACGACCTCTATCGCAACCGCGAGCTTACGCGGAAGACGCTGCAGTCTTTCTGGAACGACGGCCTGCCTAAATCAATTCCGCTGATGAACACGGAAAGCAATCTCTGCGGCTCGCTTTCCGTTTACATGTCCGATATTTTTTCGGCTTTGTGGCTTGCCGATAACGTGGGCGCTTTTTTCGAAGAGGGCGGCGGGCTCTACGTCCATTCGCCCATCGAACCCAGCAGCATCGAACACGGCTGCCAGGGTTACGCGATCTGGGGCAACGTGCTGACGGATCGGGAAGGAAAGGTCCTTCAGTACCTGGCGTTCTACCACGCGAGCAAAATGATCAATGAAGAATGGGTGACGCATCGCACCGGCGTCCACCACATGCATCCCGTAGACGTCGGAATTCAGGACGTCGCGGGAAACGATCTCGTCACCGCGTATTCCGTCTTGCGGCCGGATGGCAACTGGGCTTTGCTGCTCGTCAATAAAGACCGCGACAAAGCGTATCCCATTCGGCTCGCCTTTGATGCCGATGGCCGCTCGGGACATTTTTCTGGTACAGTGCGCATGGTTACATTTGGCAGCGAGCAGTACGTTTGGCACGGTGCGGATGCTTCGGCACACGCCGATCCGGATCTGCCGCCTGTCGTATCCTCGATCGACGCCACAGCAGAGACCGTGTTCACGCTCCCGAAATGTTCCGTCACCGTGCTGCGCGGCGAAGTCGCCGGCCTCACGGCATAGAAGGGATTTGTCGCCATGAAAAATTCCAAGCGCAGTGATGGTCGTCCGTCGTATAGCCGCCGTCGTTTCCTTCGCGCTTCACAAGCGGCAGTAGCCGCTGTGACGGCCGCGCCCATTCTCGCCGGCGCAGACGCCATTGCCGCCACGGTCCCGAGCACTGCCGCCAAAGAGCACGCGGCTCGCCCGGATTACTACGAGAAGCTCGGCGTGACGAAAATCATCAATGCCGCCGGCACGTACACCGAACTTACTTCGGCGGTGATGCCACCGCCGGTCCGGGCTGCCGTGGCGGAAGCCGCGTTGCATCCCGTGCATCTCCAGGAGCTGCAAGAAAAGGCCGGCGCGTACGTGGCGCAAAAGCTACAAGCCGAAGGCTGCTGCATCAGTTGCGGCGCTTCGTCGGCGATCACGCTGGCCACCGCTGCCTCGGTGATGGGCGCGAACAATTGCCGCCCTCTCGACATTCCCAGCAAAATCGGCACGGCGCAATTCCCCAGGAACGAAGTGATCGTCCAAAAGATCCACCACTACGAATACGACGTGGCTATGCAGCTCTGCGGCATCAAGTTCGTCGACGTGGTCACGATGGATGATTACAGGCAGGCGTTCACGCCAAACACCGTGATGACCCAGTATTTCAACGCGTGCGACGCCGTCGGCATCAGCCGCGAGGACTGGATCGCCGTCGCGCATCAGAATGGGGCTCCCTGCCATCTGGACGCCGCCGCCGACATGCCGCCAATCTCGAATCTCTGGAAATACACCGGAATGGGATTCGACATGGTCTCCTTCTCCGGAGGAAAAGATATTCGCGGCCCGCAAAATGCCGGCCTGCTGCTCGGCAAGAAAAAATATACCGATCTCGCGCAGCGCAACATCTGCCCCGTCGATTCCGTCGGCCGCGGTATGAAAGTGGCCAAAGAGCAGATCGTCGGCATGGTTGCCGCGGTCGATTGGCTCCTGTCACAGACCGACGAAGGCATGGAGAAGGAATCGCGCGAGCGCATGGCCGTGATCATCAACGCGGTGAAAAATATCCCGAGCGTGGAGACCAGCATCATGATCCCGGAGACGGCGAATCACGTTCCTCATCTGATGATCAATTTCGATCCGGATACCATAGGCGCCTCGGCGCGAGAGCTTCGCACCCGCTTGCGCACGGCGACGCCTTGCATCGAACTGAATCCGCACACCGGAAGCACGCGACCGTCGCAGGGCGTTCCGGCGCAGCCCAACGCGCTCGTTGTTACCACGTTCCTCATCAATCCCGGCGAAGAATATATTCTCGCCCGCCAGATCCGCAAAGTGCTGAAAAATCCGAAATCCGTCGGGACCTGGCCCCCGCCGCCGCGACCGACCCCCGCCTGAAATCGCCGCAGCCGGCTGAATTCACTTTCGCGCCCGCTTACCAGGACCAGAAGTTCGGCACTGACCGCAGCGTTGGAGAGATGCAAGTGCGAGCGCTAGTCCCCATGGTGACAGGCAAAAGCTGAGTGCCCCTTGCCAGGGCGCGCGCGGCGCTTGCGATTTTGCGTTTCTGCACTAAGATGGCAAGATGAAGAAATGGTGGAGACTTTTCGCTTCACTCGCCGTTGGCGGATTTGGGTTCGCGGCGATTACCGCGCATTCGCAGAATATGGCCGCCCAAACCGCTGCGATGAATCAGCCCGCGATTTCGGCGAATTGGCACGTTGTGCCGGACCTGGCCGCGCGCGTGGCGAAATTCAAGCAAGTTAGTATCCCGTTCAATGCGGCGGCTCTATCGGCGAACGAACGCAGGATGGTGGATAAGCTGGTGGCTGCGTCCGGATTGCTCGATTGCATTTTCTGGCGGCAGAGCGATCCGGAGGGATTGAAGCTCTACGTTGAACTCGATCATAGCAGCAACCCGCAGGACGTTCTGCTGCGGCGCTATCTGCGCATCAACGGCAGCCGTTTCGATCTGATTGAGGATAATGCGCCGTTCGTGGGTACGCAGCCGATGCCGCCGGGGCGCGGGCTTTTTCCCGAGAATCTGACGAAGGCCGAGTTCGATTCTTACGTGGCCGCGCATCCCGACCAGAAAGCGGCGCTCTATAATCCGCAAACCATTGTGATTCGCAAGGGCAGCGCGCTGGAGGCGATTCCCTACCACACTGCATACAAGGAATTTCTTGTTCCCATGGCCCAGGATCTGCGCGATGCGGCCGCACTGTCGCCCGATGCGCAATTCGCCAAATTTCTCCGCATGCGTGCCGATGCGCTGCTCAGCGACGATTATTTCGCGAGCGACGTGGAATGGCTGAGCCTGGACAAGCCGAAATTCGACGTGATCTTCGCGCCTTACGAGACCTATCTCGATACATTTCTCGGCGTGAAAACGTCATACGGCGCTTCCGTGATGATTCGCAACGATGCGGAGAGCCAAAAGCTGGCGATGTTCCAGCAATACGTGCCGCAGCTTCAGGAAGCTTTGCCGCTCGCGCCGGAGGATTTGCCCTCGAAGCGCGGCAAGCAGTCGCCGATGGAAGTGGTGGACGCGATTTATCGCGCCGGCGACTTGCTGCACGGCTACCAGGCCGTTGCGGACAATCTGCCCAACGATCCGCGCATTCACGAGCAATATGGCTCGAAGAAAATTTTCTGGAAGAACTTCATGGATGCGCGCGTGAACTACATCATATTGCCGCTCGCCAAGCGCGTGATGGCGCCGCAACAGGCCGCGATGGCCAGCGGCGAAGGATATCTGGACGATACAGTGCTGCACGAAATTTCGCACGGCCTTGGGCCCGCCTTCGCGCGCACAGCCAAGGGCAAGGTCGACATTCGCGAAGCGATCGGCCCGCAATACTCATCGCTGGAAGAGGCGAAGGCCGATATCGTGGGCGAACTCGATCTGGATTGGCTGATCAAACATGGCGTGATTCCAGCGGAAAAGCGAAATATGGTTTACGCGTCGATGGTGGCGGGCATTTTCCGCACGGTGCGATTCGGAATCGCCGAAGCGCACGGCGAAGCCGAGATGATGGAGTTCAATTATTTCGTGGAGCAGGGGGCGATCCGGCGCGATTCCGACGGGCTTTACGAAATCGATTTCGCGAAAATGCCGGGCGCGATCGCGTCGCTTGCGAAGGAATTGCTCGAACAGGAAGCCACAGGCGACCGGGCGCGCGCCGAAGCGTGGTTTAAAAAATATGCTGTGATGCCGCCGGAATTGACCGCCGCGCTCGCGAAGGCGAACGATATTCCGGTCGACGTCGATCCGGAGTTTTCGTTCAACCCGCCGGTGCATTGAGGCGATTGCGCATCGAGAGGTAGACCTTTAAATTTTTATCGGAAAGAGCGGATCGCTTCGCCGCTTGGCGGGCAGCTTTTTTCCGGCGGGCAGTGCCGGCAGCTTGGTGAAGCCGAGGTCCTGAGCGCGTTTCATCTTTGCCACGTAGATGATCTGCCCGGCGTGATAAGCGAAATGCGTGGTGACATGGATTGCAGCTTCGTAGCCGGTGACGTTATAACCCTGAATCCCGTAGCTATGCAACAAGTCGGCGGCGGACATCGCCTTGATCACCTGCGTAGCTTTTCGAACTGTGACGCGCAACTTTTCGATCAATTCTTCTCGCGGAATCGGTCCCTTTTCGGAAAATTCCATATCGCGCTTGCGGACGAACTCGATGCCCCCGAGACCTGCCAGAATCCATTGGCCGATATTGCCGCGGAGGTGCAGGACGAGATTTCCGAGACTGTTTGACGCGTCGTTCGGGCGCCACCAGATTTCTTCGTCCGAGAGAAGGGCGAGCGAATCGGCAATCTTGGGCAAGTAACCTTCGGGAACTTCGCGCTTCCACTGCTCGGCGATCAGCGCAACGAGCCGATCGCCGGCGGAGTTTCGCGGCACAGCAGACATCCTTCGCACGGCAGCCTTTTTCATCGGCATGGAGTGGTCCGCCCGCTAAAGAATCGATTTTATTTCGGAGTCGATCGAGACATGAGATTGCGGGAAACCGTTGATCCTGTAGTCGGCTCCCGCCGCGCAAACAAAGTGGAAATAGCGGCTGATGTTGTAATCCTCATCGAGCGCATTGAACGTGCTTTCGGCCTCGCCGCGCGAAAGACCCAGCGCCGAAAGAGGCACTACCTTTCCGTAAGCGCCGGCCGCGGCGAGGTAGCGATCGACAATCTCCCGGAGGCTCATCTTAAGTACAAGGTAAGCCAAGTGCTGGGGAAAGTCAAAGAAGCCGGGACTTCGTGGAAACGCCGCGCCGGCGTCGCGGACGAATCGAGATGGTGCTAGACCCTGGTGTGACGGATGATCAGCACCACAATGGTGGCTAGCGCCAGCATGATCATTGGCGCGACCACGTAGTCCGTCGTAACTCTCTGTAACAGCACGAGGAGCATCGTAGCCCTCCTGCACAACGCACCATCGTAATCTCGTTTCGCAAAGCATCTTGTGACGCACGTCACGCCTGTTTACCCACCGCTAACGGTTCGACACCGGAGGCAAAATTTGGACGCTGGAACGCGGGCGTTCGTGTGTACAATGGCCCCACTGCAACCATATTTCGTCGCAAGCGAAGCGCGGCCTGGGAGGCGCACGTGGACCTGACGACCGTTGTTCTGCTGTTCATCGGCGGACTGATTCTGATTTTCTGCCTGTCCGTACTTTTCGGCTCGTTCTTTACAGTCGATACGTCTGAGGTCGCGATCGTGCAGCGGCTGGGGAAGTTCGCGCGAGTCGCCGGACCGGGCCTCAACTGGAAAACTCCCTATCTCGAAAACGTGGTGCAGCGAATGAGCATGCGGGTGCAGCAGTTCGACGTGCAAGTGGAAACGAAGACGCAGGACAACGTCTTCGTGCAAATACCGGTCTCGATCCAATACAAGGTGATTCCCGAGGGCGTTTATAACGCGTACTACAAGCTGTCCGATCCCGTGAAGCAGATCGAATCGATGGTTTACAACGTGGTCCTCGGCCATGTGCCGAAGATGAAGCTCGACGACACGTTCCTCAATCAGTCCGATATTGCGAGCGACCTGCGCGACAATCTCGACGCTTCGATGAGAGATTACGGATATTCGATCGTGAAAGTCCTCATCTCGGATATCGTGCCCGATCCGAAAGTAAAAGCCGCGATGAACGACATCAATGCGGCGCAGCGTGAACGCGAAGCGACCGTGTCACGCGCGGAAACAAACAAGCTGCTGCTGGTGAAGCAGGCCGAAGCCGAGGCCGAATCCAAGCGGCTGCAGGGCGAAGGCATCGCCAATCAGCGCAAAGCGATCATCTCCGGGCTGAAAGATTCGGTCGAGGATTTCGCGAAGACCGTGCCGGGCTCGACGCCGCAGGACGTGATGCAGCTCGTGCTGATGACGCAGTATTTCGATACGCTGAAGGATATCGCGGCGAACGATCACAGCAATACGCTGCTGATTCCGCATTCGCCGAGCACTCTGACGGATATCTTTGGCCAGCTTCGCACCGCGATTATCACCGGCGCCGAAATGACCAAGCATCCGGACGTGCCTGCCGCGGCCCCGACCAACGGATCGAAGTAAAGCGGTGCGGCGCTAATTATTGGCGCGAGCGCGGCGCGAATTTTTCTCCCAGCAGGCGAATTAGCCATGGCTGGAATCGCTGTAGCGCGACCAGAACCTTTCCGTGGAACGTGACGATCTGTTCGCGTTTTCCTCGCGCGACGGCTCGCAGAATCTCACGCACGGCCTTGTCGGTGGGCATTTGAATCCAGTCTGGCGCGTGGTCCTTCGCGGCCGCATGAAACGCACCGGAATTATCCACGCGGCGGAAATTGCTTACGACGAACCCGGGGCTCAGCAGCGTCACCTTCACGCCGGAGCGACGAAGCTCCGGCGTGACCGAGTCCGCCAGCGCGCGCAACGCGAATTTGCTCATGGCATACGGAGAACCGCCTGGCGACGCAACCCATCCAGCCACGCTGCCATTGATCACCAGGTTCCCGCGTGTCTTCTCAAGCTCCGGCAAAGCCGCGTAAATCGTCCGCAAGACGCCGAACACATTCGTCTCGAATTGCCGGCGATAATCGTCGATGGAAAGCCTCTTCAGAGGCCCAACTACGCCGAATCCCGCGTTCGCAATCGCGATATCGAGCTTTCCGAATTCGCGAATGGCCGCTTCGACGGCGCGCTCGACATCGCCGTCGAGCGACACGTCGCATTCGGCCACAAACGGATTCGGATAAGCATGCCCGATGATTCTCTGTGCGATAGATTCGAGTTGTTCTTTACGCCGCGCCGCAAGGACCACGTGCGCGCCCGCCGCCGCAAGCTGGATCGCGAGCTCTTCGCCAATGCCGGACGAGGCGCCCGTAATTAAAACGGATTTCCCGCGATAGAAAGTAGCGATGGGCATGCCGGTAGTGTAACGCACTAAAAAATGAAGAAACACGTGCGACCGAATCAAGGCTTTCGAGTTGCCGTTATTTTGCGGGAGCTGCCGCCTGGCCGGCCGGATCTTGGCTGCTCGCGCTTGCGCTGCTCACCGGCACAGCGGCGCCCAGTAACGCCGCGTCCGCCACCACGCGCCGCGCGTAGGCCGCAATCGTGCTCACCGAATTGGCATAATCAAGATTCGGCTGCTGCGAACCGCCGTTGTAAGCGCCCAACGCCTGCATGATGTTCCCGTGAAAGCGGTCCAATAAATTCCGCAGCAGCAGGCCCGCATAGGTCGTCAGCGTCTCCGGCTGCACATCGTCCGGGTCCTGAAAAACCACGGGCTGAAGCGGCTCCGGCAGCTTGCTGTAATCTCGCGTGCTGCGGTCTCTAAGATAAAGAAGTTGCGCGTACCGCAGCGTTTCGCGCGTAATCTGCCACACGCCCAGCGAATAGTTCTTCACCAGCACCCGGCCTCTGCGCCGCTTGAGCACCACGTCGCCCCGCTGCGCGCGGCGTTTCCATACGGCATGATCGAGATCGCCTCGCACGCTCATGTAATTATTTTCCATCGCTCCGATTCCGAGAAAATAGCTCAGAGGCAACGAATAAAACCGCGCCACGACGACCATGTCGTTCGCCAACTGCTCGGCCTGAGCGTGGCTCGGCACGGGCGGCGGCGGATCGACATGCATCAGGAGCCGATGGTCCGTGGTTGCTTTGAAAACGATAAAATCGGCGATGGGTCCAATCAGCTCTTTATCGGGAATGTCTGAAAGCAGCGGCGGCGCTGCGTTAAAATCGCGCTCGAAGTCAGCTGCCTCACCACGGCAGGCGACCAGATCGCCGGCGAGCCAGCTGTGCAGCGAAAAACTCGGGATCAGGCCCGCGCTCACCAAAGAGCCAAGATAAGACGTGGACTGCAAAATATCCGTGTCAACGCGTAGAAAGATAGTCGCACGTCCCGTATCCCGCGTTCCCGGCCCCGAGCAAAGGAATACCTGGTCCTGCTCAACGCTTCGCTGGCTGCGCAGAAAATCGAAATAGAGATAGCTTTCGAGCGTGCTGTCGTAATCGCCCACGTCCGCCACGAGTACGTTGGTGGGGCCCGCGATCGCGATCTGCCCGTTACGAAAAAAGATCCCCGCCGGCCCCGGCCGCTTGACGAAAGGAAGCTTGCGAGGCCATGTTCGCCACGCAATCCAGCCGCCCGCGGCGAGCAGAGCCGCGCCGCAAATGGCGGCGATGCAAACCAGGATTCGCCCGGTCCTCTTCATTCGTTTCCCAAGGAGATTACGACCGGAGCGATTTTATCCCTTCGTTAGCCATGCTTCGCAATTGCAATAAGACCGATTTCCGGAAACGGAACTACCGCTGTCCCGGTCCGAAGCGGGAAGCACAAACCAATCGAGCAAGTGGCCAGAGCGGGTAAGCACACTAAGGAAAAAGCGCGCACTCAACGATGGCGGATTGAACGGCGCAACGCAGCTTTCAACGTTCAAGCGTGCAGTCGGGAGCGTTGGCGCCTTGCGATTGCGGGCCGCCGCAGACCTCGACTTTGGTCACTTTTGCTCCAATGAATGTGACGAAAGTTGTCTGCGCGGGCGGGTTACCGTAAATCCAGCTCTCGGTCTCGACGCCGTCGGCATTCGCTTCGCGCACTTTTTGATCCGGCCGCCCGATGGCTGCAATCACCGTTTCCTCGTCCATCCCTGGCAGAGCCTTGTGATCGCGAATCGCGTCCTGAAACGCGGGCGGAAGCGTATCGACCCAATTGACGGCGGCGGAATGCACTTTGGAAAAATCGATCAGCGGACTCAGCTCTTCCTTGATGTCATTCGGGCTCACGTCCGGCAGCGGCTTGTCGTAGTCCAGCACGATCACAGCTCCCAGTCCTTCGCCTCGGCGCGCGGAGTTATCGACGGGCGGTGCGATATCGCCCGGATCGGGATCGCCGCCGAGCCCGATCTGCAAATGATCCATGAGATGAAACTTCTTCTTGGCGCCGCCATTCACCTGCAGAACGATTTTCTTGGGTTCGAAAAGGACTCGTGTGATCCGGATCGGATCGCCGGCGCTGATCGCCGTTCCCTGCAAACGCAAAGCGTCCTGATAATGCTGGTCGTCGATCGGTTTGCCGACGTGGATCGTAAAGCCGTCCGTTTTGCCGGGCAGTGCTTTTGCGGCTTTGCCGAATTCGCCGTCGATGTAGCGAAGAATCTGGACCTTCATATCTTCGGTGATCGGCTCCGCGAGATTGCCTTTGATCGCGTTGGGCCCGAGCACAATGTCGTCATCGCCCGGAGGCGAAATCGTCTGGCCGGAATCCTGCGCCGGAGCGCTTGGAGCAGTCGACTGCTTCAGGCCCGCGCGCACTGAATTCTGCGGCACGTCCATCGAAGCCGAGAGTTGCGGGGCCGGCGAACCCCAAACCAAGGGAATTGCAACAAGTGCCGCAATCGCGGCAGCGGAGAAAATCGTGCGGCGAGACGACGTGTTCATAGGACACCTGCGGATGCTGGTGCGGCTATTTTAGTGCTTTTTAGGCGGATTGCAAATCCCGGATCGCGCCTGGCCGCCAATGGCTCAGCACCCTCACGGCTTGCGGGCGCCTTCGTGAACTGCCTTGCCAAAAGCCTGCCAAACGCGCCAGTTCCCTTCGTATTCCTTGAGCATTCGCTCGGGATGAAACTGCAGGCCGACGAGAAATCGCTCGCGTGGGTCGTAATACGCCTCGATCAGCCCATCCTCCGCGTGCGCCATCGGCTTGAAGCGCTTCGCCAGTTTGCGCACGCCCTGATGATGGTAGCTGTTCACGTGAAGCGTGCTTTCACCATACCACCGCGCGAGCGGCGTATCCGGCACCACGGAAACCGTGTGCCGGTAGGTGTCGTAGTGTTCCGGGTTGATGTGCAGGAGGTCCGAATTCTTCTCTTTCCGCACGTCGCCAAAAAGAGAGCCGCCGCTCGCCACGTTGATCAGCTGATTGCCACGGCAAATTCCAAGAATCGGCAGATGCCGCGCCAGCGCATACCGCAAAAGCCGCAGCTCGATTTCGTCCTTCAGCGCATGCGTTTTCTCCAGATAGCGGAAGTTCGCATCGTCAGCTTCGTAGCGCTTCGGCTCGATGTCTTCGCCCTCGACGAGCAAAAGACCGTTCATGCCATCGCGGTACTGTGGAAGAAGGGGCAGAATGCCCTCCGTCGACGGGATAATTCGCGGCAGGATTTTCAGCCGAAGCAGCAGATCGAGGTGCGCTTCCCCCACATATTCCACGTAACGCGTGCGCCGCGCCGTTCGCCGCGTGACAACCAGCACTACAGGTCTTTTCATCGAGCCGTCACTGCATCAGCATCCGCAGGGCCGCCACAAGCTGCGCGTCTTTTTCGCGCCCTTGCGACGCGACCCGCACATGATAGGAATCCATGCCCAGCTTGTTCGAGCAATCGCGCACATACATGCGATGCTCGTCGAGCAGGCGCGCCTGCAATTCAGCCGCGGTCCACCGATTATTCAATTTGAAGAGCACGAAATTCGCGCCCGTGGGATACGCGGAAATTCCCGGTATCGTGCGCAACGACTCATAGAGCCACCGCACGTCGCCCATCAGCCGTTTGCGTGCAACGTGATATTCCGCGTCCGTCGCGGGCAGCTGCGAAAGGAAATATTGCGCCAGCGTATTCAGGTTCCACGTGGGAACGAACCGCCGCATGCGATTCAGCACGTAAAGATTCTCGCTGTAGCAATAGCCGAGGCGAAGTCCGGGCACGCCGCAATGCTTGCTCATGCTGCGGATCACCAGCAAATTGGAGAACCGGCTGGCGACGTCGAGTAAGCTCGGCACCGGGTCGCCCGAAAAATCGATGAACGATTCATCCACGATCACCAGTTCCATGTCTCTGGCGCGGTGCAGAAACTCAATCATCTCTTCCAGAGGAATAAACTGGCCCGTCGGATTGCCCGGATTGATCACCAGCAACGAACGCACCCCGCGCTGCTGCGCCCAATCCAGATAATCGTTGACGCGCAGCTCGTATTTCCGCTCGGGATCGAGCGCGTAAAGCTCGGCGTCGCGCTGGTCCTTCAGTTTCTCGATGTATTCGCCAAAGGTGGGAATCGGGATGGCCACGCGGTCGATCAGCATCGTGTTGATCAGCACGATCAGCTCCGTGGCCCCGTTGCCGATCACCAGGTGTTCGGGATTCACGTGCAGCACTTCGGCCAGGTGCCGCTGCCCCGCCACTGGATTGCTCGAGGGATAGGACTTGATCAGGTTGGGCAGGCTTTGTTGCAAGTCCGCCAGCATTTCCGGCGTCGGATAATAGGGATTCGCAATGAAGCAGAAATCGACGATCTCTTTTGCCTTGTCATAACCGACCAGATCGGCCAGCGAAGGCGAATGGGACGTTTCGTAAAAAAGGTGCGTGCGCGGCTCTTCAACGATTGTCCGCGCGCCCGTTGCGGGCGATGGGTGCGTTTGCGCCATAAGACCATTCTATTCCGAAAAGCCGTGACGCAGATGGGCCTAAGGTGACGATCAGTTCAGGTTCTCGGCGGCAGGCCGGATGGCAACAGGCGCCGCAGCCGAGTGTAATCCTCCTCGCAAACCCTGGATCATCAGTTTGAATATTGTGCGCCGATGCTCGAGAGCTATTTTGAACCACGCAAAACGGCCCATCTGCGGGAAATAAATCCCACGGAAACAGAGGCGCGCGATCAGGATATTGATGCGGTAACCGAGCGCTTTGTGGTTAAGCGAATCGACCGCCTTTTCGATTGCCTCGGGACTATAGGAATTGTTCCAGCCGATTCGAACTTCGTTGTGGGCCTCTTCAATGCTCATCTTCAAAGGCGTATGAGCCATGGCGAAAGGAATGAACTCCTGCCAATGCTTCGCGCGCGTCAGGCGTCCGGCGGCTTCCAGCCTCTGGTAGAGCGGCGTCGAGGGCAATGGCGTCAGCAAGCCGAATATCGGCAGCCCAGGAGGCCAGCTGCGAATTTCCTTCAAAGTTCGCTCCGCCACTCCGGCCGTGTCGTTGTCCATGCCGAAGATGAAGGATGTGATGGCGTAGACGTTGCGATGGGCCAGCCGTTCGAGCACGGCGGCATATTCCGCAGGCTTGTTGAAGCCTTTCTTCACGTCGGCAAGGTTGGCCGGATCGATGGATTCCATTCCTATGAAAATCCACTTGCCGCCGGAAGCCGCGATCAGCTCCACCAGCTCCTCGTCTCGAAGAAGATTGGCGCTGATCTGCGCGACCCAATGAACTTGAGCGTTGGCGGCAATAATGTCTCTAAGCAATGATTTGGTGCGCTTGATGTTGATTGCAAAATTGTCGTCGATGAAAAATACGGCAATCTGGCCGTGTTCGTCGCGTGCGCGGGCCTTTAGCAGCAAGAGCTCATTTACGACGCTTTCATTAGTGCGAAAACGTATCGAATCTCCGAAAAATCCCGTGACGGTGCAAAACTCACAGCCGTATGGGCAACCGCGCCCGGACTCCATCGGGATAATGCGAAATGTGCCCCAACCGTCGCCGAGGTGTTTCAAAACAGGATGCAATGCGCCAGGGAGCAAATTGAATTGCTTCAGACTGATCTTGTCCCAAGGAATTTCGGGGTAAGGCTGCAGCGACGGCTTATGCTCTTTGCCGAAATCGTCCACGGGCGCGTAGACGTCCTTAAGCATGCCGCGGGCGGCATCCTCGACGATCCTGGGCCACGTTGCATCGGCCTCGCCGAGGGCGACGGCGTCGGCGTGTCGAGCGCCGCCGTCGCGGCCGAGCGCTTCGTCGGGCAGTTCGGTGACGTGCGGACCGCCCATCACAACTTTTACGCCGGTGGCGCGCACAGCGTCTGCCATGCGATATGCCTTGGCGATCATTCTCGTCATCGCGCCGATGCCAACCAGTCCGATATTGTTTTCGCGGACGTACTGAGCGATGCCTTCCTCGTCGATTGGCTGGGCGTTGCCGTCGATCAGCACTACCTCGTGGCCGGAGGGGGTGAGGGCTTGCAGGAGAAACATCCAAAGATGAGGCATGAAATTGCGAGTTATGCCGTTATCTGGGTTGTAAAGCAATATTTTCATTGAGTCCTTTGCAGGCTGAACGAGCTAAACACACGCGGATGACCTCCGCAACATAAGACTTGCGGAGATGTGCCCGGATGAGTGCGGTTGGAACTATTTCCCCACCATGAAAACCGTGAACGTGCCCGGAATCATCGGAGCGCGCCCGCCGCGGAATCCCTCGCGCCCACCCCTTTCGGCCCCCGCGGGCGGCGCCGCGGGCGCGGGTGGCGGCGTTGGCGCCGGGCCGAACTCGGCCGTCATCGTAAAGACGTGATTCGTCTTCGTGTCGAGCGCTACCGTCTTCGCGACGGGCATCGTTTGCAGCGTTTGCTCCACGGTGAAGTCGGTCGGGCTATTCTCCTTGATGAACGTCATCGACCCGGCGCGTTCACCGCTGATCGCTTCCATCGTATTCGGATTGAACACGGCCGTATCGACGCCCATACCCGTGGGCAACGTGGTGATAATGTGGCCGTCTTTCGCGTCGACAATGATCACATTCGAAGACGGCTGCCGGTAATACGCAAACAGAATGTGATTTTTCGCGTCGAGCGCCAGGCCGCTGCCTCCAGTGCCTTTCGAACTGACGTCATAGTGCGCCGTCACCTTCAGGTCTTTCGCATCTAGCACGGCGATGTTCGCCATGTTCGAGATGTTCACGTAAACCGTGCCGTGCCCATCGCTCACTCCCTGCTCCGGTGCGCCGCCCAGGTCGATCGTGCCCACCACCGTGCCATCTTTCCCGTCGATCACCGTAGCGTAAGGCGGCTGGTGGCTGAAAATCCAGATCCGCTCGTTATAGGGGTCGTACATGATGCCGTCTGGCCGCCCGTCCACGTCGATCGTCTTGATCACTTTAAGCGTTTGCGAATCCCACATCGTGATCGGCTTCGTGGTGGAAAAACCATGGTGCGACTTTGGGTCGACCGCTGCGCCGCCGGCTGCGATGCCGGGAATTGAACCCGCAGAATCGAGCGTATCCAGGTTGAATACCATCAGGCCCGCCGGGCCCTCCCGCGGAACGTACAACCGGCGATCCTGCACGTCGGCGAAGATGTAATCGAATCCGCCCTCGCCTCCCGCCTGAACTTTTTTGAGAATCTTATAAGGACCGCCGGATGCCTCTTGTCCCTCCACGCTGCCTGTCGCGAGAATTAAGATCGCCGCCGCAAGAGCTATAAGAATTCGCTTCATGACGTCTCCCATCCACAGTCGGTGCCCCGCGTGCCCCGCCTGCTTCGCCTTCGTGGCTCATGGCACGAGCCGACCTTAGCACCGGGCACCTGAAGCCCACCTGAAAGCGCTCTATCCTCAGTGCTTTTCGCTCTGCAGTCTGTTAGTATGAGGCTCCTGGAAACTCCCGATCCGATCGCAGCAATGCCGCCGCCTTTCGCTGCGCCGCACCCCCAGCCGCGGAACCGAGCCTTCGTGCTCCCGAGGAGCCATTAATGTCCGAACACACCGAAAATAAAGAAGAAAAGAACGCGTCCGGGCAGAAAGCAACCGTCACTTTGCCGGGTGTGGTTGAAAAAATCATCACGCCGATTGTGCCCCATGAGCCGGAGAAGGCGCAGATCGCCGTCGAAGGCGCGGACCATCTTTACCGGGAAATTCGCGTGGAAAATCGGCTAAAGGATGAAGAGGGCAACGAAGTAGCCCTGAAGCCGGGTGCGGAAGTCGACGTCACGATCGGGGCGGAGCCCCACGCGACGAAGCCGGCCGCTAAAGGAGACGGGCCCAACGGCAATGGCCACGCTCAATAATCGCAGCGTTTAACCCTGCTTCGCCTGTTCGAGCAGTTCGATCATCGCGGGAACAATCTCGAAGAGATCGCCGACGATTCCATAATCCGCGATTTCGAAAATGGGCGCGTTTTGGTCCTTGTTGATCGCGGCAATCGTGCGCGCGCCTTTCATCCCGACCACATGCTGGATCGCGCCGCTGATTCCGAGCGCGAGATAGAGCTTTGGCGCGACGGTCTGCCCGGAGCTGCCCACCTGACGGTCCATCGGAAGCCAGCCCTCATCGCATACCGGCCGCGAACCAGCCACTTCGCCACCGAGCAATTTCGCGAGTTTTTCCGCCAGGGGCAAATTTTCCGGCCCTTTGATCCCTCGCCCAACGGATACGAGCACCGGCGCTTGCGTCAAATCCACGGCCTGTTTCGCCTCGCGGAAAAGTTCGAGCGGCTTCGCGCGAATCTGGCCTGGTTTTAGATCGACGCTTACCGGTTTCACCGGCGCTTTGCCGGAGGCGTGTTTCGCGGCCAGGTCGGCGCGAAATGCTCCTGCCTGAAATGACACGATCCACGGCGCATGGCCTGTGAAAACCACGTCGGCCGCGGTTCGGCCCTGAAACATCTGCCGAACGAAGAGCAGCCCGCCGTTTTCGTAGCGATATCCGGTGCAATCGCCGATCATTCCTTTGTTCAGCGAAGCGGCGAGCTTCGGCGCGAAATCGCGGACCTGGTACGTGTGCGGCAGCAACACCAGGTCGGGCTTCGCAGAATCGATCGCCTGCTTGAGGGCGATGGAAAATCCGTCCGGCGTGTATTTTTCGAGCAGGTCGTGCTCAACGAGCAAAACTTCATCGAGCTGATACGCTGCAAGCTCATCTGCCAGTTGCGCGACGCCCTTGCCGATGGCGAGGCCGCTCACACTTGATTGCGTTTGCTGCGCGATCTGCTGCGCGGCCGTGAGCGTCTCGAAACTCGTCGCGTTCCACTTGCCTTCGCGTTGCTCGGTGATCAGCAGAATTTTCATCGCCTCACCCGATCACTCGCGCTTCGTGCCGCAGCTTCTCCAGCAGCTTCGCAGCGGCTTCTTTGGCGCTGCCCGTAATGAATTCCGTCTTCTTGGCCTTCTGCGGCACGTAGATCTTTTCCACGCGCTGCGTCGGCGCGCTGGAGACGCCAAGCGACGCACGCTCGACGGTCGCAATCTCTTTCTTCTTCGCTGCCATGATGCCCTTCAGGGTGGCGTATCGCGGCTTATTGATGCCGGATTGGATGGTCAGCACGGCGGGAAGCGGCAACTCGACATGCTGGAACCAGCCCGCCTCGAGTTCGCGCTTCAGCTTCATTTGCGCCCCATCGACTTCGATCGACATGATGATCGTGGCGTGCGGGCGTCCGAGCAATTCCGCGAGCAACACGCCGGTTTGCCCGAAGCCTTGGTCGTCGCTTTGCAAACCGGTAAGAATTAAATCGAAGTTTTCTTTCTCGATAGCCGCAGCCAAAGACCGGGCGGAAGCAAGAGGATCAAGCTTATAGAATTCGGGGTCCGCGATATGGATGCCGCGGTCGGCGCCCTTGGCAAGCGCTTCCTTGATGGTTTGCTTCACGCGCTCGGGGCCCATCGAAATAGCCACCGCTTCCCCGCCATGCTTTTCTTTCAGGCGCAGCGCTTCCTCGAGCGCGAAGCTATCCGGTTCATTCGTTTCGAAACCGATATCCGACTCGCGAATCCAGTCGCCATTGGGAGAAATCGCGAGAGGCGCATCTTTGGCGGGAACTTGCTTGACGCAGACGCCGATTTTCACCGCGGCCTCCCGAAATTCGCGCTAATTGCCGCTCCAGCGCTTGAAAAGCAGCGAAGCATTCGTGCCGCCGAAACCGAACGAATTCGAGAGCGCGTATTCGACTTCGATCTTGCGCGCCTGATTCGGCACATAATCGAGATCGCATGCCGGATCCGAATGCTCCTGGTTGATGGTGGGCGGCACGATCTGGTCGCGCAATGCCAGCACGCTAATTCCCGCTTCGAGTCCGCCCGCACCGCCGAGCAAATGCCCCGTCATGGATTTGGTCGAGCTGATCGGCACTTCTTTCGCGCGCTCGCCGAAGACGCGCTTGAGTGCGATTGTCTCCATGGCGTCGCCGATCGGCGTCGAGGTGCCGTGCGCGTTGACGTAGCTCACCTGGCCTGGCGCTATGCCTCCATCCTTCAGCGCTGCGAGTGACACGCGATAACCACCGTCACCGCCCTCGGCTGGATGAGTGATGTGGTAGGCGTCGCCGGACATTCCGTAGCCGACAATTTCGGCCAGAATGTTGGCCCCGCGGCGCTGCGCCAGATCGAGTGCTTCGAGAATCAGTATCCCGGATCCCTCGCCGACGACGAAGCCGTCGCGGTCGGCGTCAAACGGACGGCTGGCCTTTTCGGGCTGGTCGTTGCGTGTGGAAAGAGTGCGCGCCGCACCGAATCCGCCAATGCACATCGGCGTAATCGCCCCTTCGGACCCGCCGGCGATCATCGCGTCCGCATCACCGCGCTGAATAATCTTGAACGCATCGCCCACCGCGTGCGCCGAGGCCGAGCAAGCCGTGGCCGTGGCGGAATTGGGCCCTTTCGCCCCGTAGCGAATCGAGACGTGGCCGGCCGCCAAATTGATGATCGCCGCTGGAATGAAAAAGGGAGAGATTTTGCCCGGACCGCCGTTCAAGTATTTCGAATGCTCGCGTTCGATCACGTCGAATCCGCCAATGCCTGAGCCGATGTAGACGCCGGTGGAATTTGCGAGCTCCGGCGTGATTTCGAGGCCGGACATTTTGACCGCGAAATCGGAAGCGGCCATAGCGAGCTGAATGAACCGCGCCATTTTCTTCAGCTCTTTTTTCTCCACCCACTTCAGCGGATCGAAATTCTTCACCTCACCCGCGATCTGGCAGTCGAACGCGCTCACGTCAAACGCCGTGATGCGCCCGACTCCGCTCTTGCCGGCCAGCAGATTGGCCCAGACTTCTTCGGTTCCAATGCCGCATCCGCAGACCAAGCCAACACCCGTCACGACAACTCGGCGGTTCAAAGGGAAAATTCTCCTGTATGCAGTGAGCCTGCTCGTCCGGCAGGCGAGGCAGGCGGACTACTTACTCGCCTTGGCGTGCTTCTCAATGTAGTCGATGGCATCCCTCACTGTGGCGATTTTCTCCGCGTCTTCGTCAGGGATTTCGATGCCGAAGGCTTCTTCGAAGGCCATCACCAGCTCGACCGTGTCGAGCGAGTCGGCGCCCAAATCATCCACGAAAGAAGCGGTGGGAGTCACTTCGCCTTCATCCACACCGAGCTGCTCGACAATAATCGTCTTCACGCGTTCTTCAACGCTGGCCATTCTGAATATTCCTCCAGTATCGGCGTTCTTAAGTATGCTTGCGCGCGGATCCGCGCTGTCCGGGAGTGCACCCCGCTTGCCCAAGCCATTCTATGCGTGCCGTGCTGCAGAATCAACCGGCAGAATCAACGGATTGCTGAGCGCGAATTCAAGCTCCAGCGCGAATATGAAAGTGCCGCTCCCAACCGCGAAATCGCAATATGTCAGTTTCGCGAGTCTACAAGGAATGACTTTGAAAACGAGCATCCACAGCATTGCAAACACCTTTCCGGACAGACCGCGCAAGTCCTCACAAGCTATCGAGCTCGCTCTCTGCATCGCTGGTCCCAGTAGTTCCAGTTCCGTAGTTCCCACAATTGAAAGTGAGTTTTCGGCGCGCTACCATGGGCTGTTTTTGAAAATTGGAAAAATGTCGGGAGCGCCCTTATTCCCAAAATGGGAAAAGCGCGTACCCGGAGATAGGAAGGCGACCGACAATAACGGGGACGGGGCTTGCGATCGAATCGCGCCAGGCAAATCACCGGCCGATCCGGTGTTTTATGCAGTTTTTCTAATCGCAAATGAATAAAATTAAAAATCGACCTAACCTGTTGAAAATAAAGGACAGAAAAATTTCTAATCGCGGTCAGGAAGGGGGGTAAACGGACGCCGCGATTAGAAATGCATAAAAGCGTCGGCGAAAAAATCAGAAGGCATCTTCGTCCCGGCAGAGTCCGGGCGCGGGCTTTGGTCTAGAGCGAAGGCGAAGAATTTGTTGTTGCCGTTGCCTTCAGCCCGGGCTTTTGAGTAGCCGGAGCCCCAATAGACGACGCCGTCCACGATGGCGGGACCTGCGTTGACGGAACTGCCTGCCGATTGCGCCCAGAGAATTCGGCCCGTTGCTCCGTCGAGAGCGTAGAACTCGTTGCCACTCTTCGCCATCGACGCAACGTAGACGACGCCATTGGCTGCAGAGACCGGCGCGTAATCCCACACGCCCACGGTCTTGCCGCTGAGGACTTCCGTTTGCGGATCGGGACGCTGCCAGATGATTTTGCCGGTTTCAGGGTCGAGCGCGGCCCAGGAACCGCCGGTGGAAGAAACATCGGTGAGCTTGCCGTCTTCGGTCATGCGGTAGGGGATGTGATGCTGATTCGAAATCGAGACGTAGATGCGTTTGCCGTCGTAAGCTGTGCCCCACTCCATGCCGCCCATGTCGCCGCCGGGGCCGACGAGCGTGTTCCAGATGAATTTGCCGCTCTTGGCGTCGAGAAGAATGTAGACGCCGCTTTTTTCGCCGACGCCCACAACGGTGCGGCGGTCGCGGCCGCGGCCGAGTTCAAAAACGTTGGGCGCCGAACCGCCGACGTCCCACTTATCGCCGCGATTCAGTGGGTTATCGGATTCCGCGCCGCACCACGTGACGCTGGCCGGCTGAGAGCCGCACGCCCTCTGCCAGGGCGATTCGCCGATCACGCGGTAGGACCACACGGGAGCGCCGGTTTTCAGGTTGAGCGCCACAATTGAACTGAAGTAGGAGCCGGGCTGCTCGCACGACTCGCTGAATCCACCCGGCGCGGCGGCGTTGCAGGCCTTCACGAAGGGCGGTTCGCCTCCAGCTGATTTGAAAGAAGCGAAGACAAGGCCGTCTTGAACATCAACGGACGGTGAGCCCAGCATGACCGCGCCCCAGTAGCCTCCTGGAGCACCGTCGGGGTTCGGCAGAGAATACGTGCGCCACAGGATGTGGCCCGTTGCGGCGTTGAGGGCGACCAAAGCGGCGGGGTATGTTGAAGCACCCTGTTGCGAAGTACCTACGTAGATGGTGTTGCCGGCGAGGACGGGTGAGCCTGTGACGATCGCGTGCGGATCAGGGTCGAGTGGCGTGATCCAGCGAAGGTCGCCGGTTTTCCCGTCGATGCCGATCATTTTCGCGGCGAGGAGGTCGCCGATCACGAGGGTGTCCCCTGCGAGCGAAGGGCTCGAGCGCGAAATGTCGCCCTCGATACCGGTGTACTCTGATATTTTGCGCGACCAGATTGCTTTTCCGGTGGCGGCGTCAAGCTTCCATTCCATGCCGCCAAAGTCGCCGAAATAAACGGCACCGTCCGCGACGGCAGCAGTGGCCGAAACGTCGCCGGCGGTGGTCGCGGTCCACTTCACTCCGAGATGGCTGACGTTGGCGACGCCGATCTTGCGCTCGAGCGATTGAGTGCGGTTGTTGCCCGGATCGTTGCCGATCATGGTCCAGTCGGGCCCTGAGGCGTGCAGGGCGAGCGCGGCCCACGCGACGAGAAACGTGATGATTGCCGGCCCGGATGCGGAAAGCCGTGGGCTGAGGCGCGCTTGTTGTCCGCTGCGGGTTATGCAAGGCATCGTTTTTCCTCTCGTGGCGCGAGGATGCGCGCTGCCGCGGGGCGCGGCGATGGTTGCGCATTTTTCGCGAAGATTCAAGTGCTTCAGGCGAGGATGCCGGCTACTGGCCGCGGGCGGGCGGCGATTTGGGGCGCATCTCGGCCAAGCGCTGGCCGATCTTGGTGGCGGACAAGGTGAAGTCAACGTAGCCGGTATCGATGGCGCATTGGGGCATGTCACCATAGAGCGCATCGGATTGGGCGAAGACAGTGCCGCCCGCCACCTTGACCGCACGCAGCGCCGAGCTTCCGTCATAACCCATGCCAGAGAGAATCACGGCAACGACGCGCGAGGAACACACTCGGGCTAGCGAGAGCAGGAAGCGCGAAATGTCTACGGGCCAGCCCCGCCGCGGTGAGGAGGTTTGCATCCGGAGAAGGAGGCCGTCGGTCGTCAGGTCGGTGCGCGCGGGCTTTACGAAGACGCAAGCCGGAGCCAGCGGCACGGCATCGGTGATCTCAATAACGGGAATTTGAGCAGCGCGTGAAAGCAGGTTGCCGAGCATCTCCGGATTGTCGGGCGCACGGTGCGAAACAATGACAAATGCCATACCACTGTCGTTAGGGATGTGACGAAGAATCTCGCGGTAGGGCTCCAGGCTGCCGGCTGAACCCCCGAGGCACACAATCGGAAAGCGACAATCGGAAATAGGCTGCATCGGGCCCGTCGTAGCCTCGCCATCCCCCTATTCTCAGCAGGGAGTGGCGAGCCTTCTTTCAGGCCGCTCGGTGAGAGAACGTCTCGGTTATAGCACAGATCGCAGCATCCTACGTGTGAACCCGCGAAATGGCTGCCGAATCACGCGGTGGTCTTGGCTGGTTTGCCTCGCTCTGGCGGGTTCGCTATGTTCATTGGGAGCGGATTGTGATTGCATAGATTTACACGATGCAAACCAAGGGCGGCGGAGCGCTTATCAAACGATGCGTGTGATTGGGATGATGTCCGGCACCTCGGCGGACGGAATTGATGCGGCGCTGGTGAGGCTCGAAGGAGCGCCACCGGAGCTGAAGATGATTTTCGAAGGCCACAAGCATTTCGAGTTTCGCGGCCCGGTACGCGAGGCGATCCTGCGCCTGGCGAATGGCGAGCCGACGACAACGGCCGAAATCAGCCAGCTGAATTTTGCGGTGGGGGGAGAGTTCGCACAGGCCGTGTTGACGGCCTGTGAGGAATGGAGGCTTTCACTCGGAAAAATCGACCTGATCGGCTCGCACGGGCAGACCATCTATCACCAGGCGGAGCCGACGCGCTGTTTGGGCATCGCCAGCGTCAATTCTACTTTGCAGATCGGCGAGCCCGGTGTCATCGCGGCCCAGACCGGGATTCCGGTGGTGGCTGATTTTCGCCCGACGGATATGGCGGTGGGAGGGCAAGGCGCGCCGCTGGTGCCGTTCGTCGATTACCTGCTCTATCGCAGCAAACACGTGGGGCGCGTGGCGCTGAATATCGGGGGCATCGCGAATGTTACAGTGATCCCGGCGAACGCTACGCACGCGGACGTTTTCGCGTTCGATACGGGCCCGGGAAACATGATCATCGACGCGCTGGTCGAGGTCATCACCGAAGGGCGCGAGCATTACGACAAAGATGCGCAGATCGCGATGGCCGGCAAGACGATCCCGGGCCTGCTGGACCGGTTCATGCGCGACCATTATTTCCAGAAGAAGCCGCCGAAAACAGCGGGGCGCGAGCAGTTTGGCAAAGCCACGGCGGAGCGCATGCTGGCGTGGGGTAAGGAGCATGGCGCGCAATCGGCGGACCTAGTGCGGACAGCGACGGTGCTGACGGCGATGACGATCGCGAACGCGTTCCAGAGATTCATTTTGCCGCGGGCGCACGTGCGCGAAATGATCGTGGCCGGAGGCGGAACGTACAATCCGCTGATCATGGCTCAACTCGCAGCTTCGTTGCCCGGGATCGAATTCATACCGTCGCGCGAATTGGGCGGCGTACCGGAGGACGCGAAAGAAGCGTTCGCGTTCGCCGTGCTCGCGTACGAGGCCTGGCACGGACGGATCAACAATTTGCCGGCGGCAACGGGGGCGCTGCGGCCTGTGATTATGGGGAAAATTGTGCGGCCGTTTAAGCGGCGCAGGAAGACCTTTGAGCGGTAGTCATCAGTATGGCTTCGATTCGCGGGCGAGCAATCGTCGGCTGCGTCGACTCGCACTGGCCTCGGCACTGGCGGTAGTTTTGCTGATCCCGAGTATGCTGCTCACGAGCTGCAATCCCTATTCGAAGTCTGCTGCTCCGAGGACGCTGAATTTCTTGATTGAATCTGCTCCTATCAATTTGGATCCGCGGTTTTCCTACGATGCGCAGGCGCAGAACATCGACGGGCTGATCTTTTCGAGCCTGGTGGCGCACGACAACAACATGGACATCGTTCCGGACTTGGCCGAAAGCTGGGAGATGAAAGACCCGTTGACGTTTGTGTTTCACCTGAGGCCCGGTGTGAAATTCCATGACGGGCGTCCGCTGACGTCCGCGGACGTGAAGTACACATTCGATTCGGTGCTGAACGGAGTTCCCTCGCCGGGCGGCGGGACGGTCCGGTCGACGAAACGCAGCGCGTTCGATTACATCGCTTCGGTCGACGCACCTGATCCGCTGACCGCCGTGTTTCACTTGAAGAAGCCTCGAGCATCATTCCTCTGGGATATTTCGAGGCCGGCGATCGGCATCGTCCCGCAAGGCTCAGGCACAGACATTCGCTACCATCCCATCGGCTCTGGGCCATTTCGGTTCGTAAGCATGACGACGGACGAAGAGGTCGATCTGGACCGCAACCCCGATTATTTCGGTGGCGCGCCTGCCCCGGCAGGCTCAGCCGGGGGGCCGGTCGAGCATATTCGGTTCCGTGTGGTGCCGGATGCGGTGGTCCGCGCGCTGGAGTTGCGAAAGGGCTCGGCGGACGTGGGTGGGGTCAATTCGCTGATTCCCGATATGGTGGTGGCGCTGAAGAAGGAGAAGGAGCTCACGGTCGACGACGAGCCGGGGACTGCACTGACCTATGTGGCGTTCAATTTGAGCGACCCGATTCTTGCCCATCGCGAAGTGCGACTCGCGCTGGACTATGCGACGGACAGGGCGACGATCATTCGGTACCTGCTTCACGGAGAGGCGCGCATTGCCGTGGGCGTTTTGCCGCCGAATAGCTGGGCCAACGATCCGAATCTTCAGCCGCGTCCTTACGATCCGGCCGAGGCCGAACGCCTGCTCGATCAAGCGGGTTTTCCGCGAGGTCCGGACGGCATTCGCATGCACCTGACGTTGAAGACGACCACGGACGAAGCGCCGCGGCTGCTGGGCGAAGCGTTAGCGAATCAATGGCGGAAGGTTGGGATTGTGCTGGAGCTGCGCCCGCTGGAAAGCGCAACGTTCTTCTCGGATATAAACCACGGGAGCTTCCAGATGTACACTCTGCGCTGGCTGGGCGGCAATAACGATCCTTCGTTTTTCCAATTCGTTTTCAGTTCGGCCAATATGCCGCCGAACGGCTACAATCGCGGGCATTACAGCAATCCCGCGGTGGACGCGCTGATCGCGCAAGAGACCACGGAAATGGATCACGAGAGACGGAAGGCGCTCGACTGGCAGATTCAGCAGATTCTTTACAACGACGACCCGTACTTGAATTTGTGGTTCAACGACACGGTGTGCGTCTACCGCGACCGCGTGGAGGACGTGCGCGTGGATTCCAGCGGGGATTACGATTTTCTCGATAATGTGGTGTTGCGGTAGGCCACGTTTGGCCACAGGAAGAAATTTCCCTCTGCGGCTGAAGCGTGCCCTCGTAAGAACGTGTCCCGCGGATTGGACGGTCGACAAGCTTATTTGAGGACGGCTTCGACTTCGGCGTTGGGAATCGCGCCCTCGCGGACGATCGACCAATCGTCGCCATCGATTCGCACGATCGTCGAGGCCAGCGTGCCGTTGGTATCGCCCGAATCGAGGATCAGCGGGATGCGCGACCCGAGTTGCTCGGCGAGAGCCAATGCATTGCTGCAAGAAGGATGGCCGGAAAGATTCGCGCTGGTGCCGGTGACAGGACCGCCTACAGCGCCGATCAGAGCCGTCGCAATACGCGAATCAGCCCAGCGAAGCGCGACGCGGCCACTGTTGCCGGTGACTTTCAGCGGCAGCCGGTGCGTCGCCTCGACGACGATCGTGAGCGCGCCCGGCCAGAATTTATGCGCCAAGGTGAGGAAGGCGTCGGGAATGTCGCGGGCCATCTCGACCGCTTGCTCGATGGAGTCGACGAGGATCGGAAGGGCCCGATTTTCGGGTCGCCCTTTGATCTGGAAGACGCGCTCGATCGCCGCGAGGTTGAAAGGGTCGGCCGAGAGACCGTAAAAAGTGTCCGTGGGTATAGCCACCACGTCGCCGCGCTTGATGAAACCGGCGGCATAGTCGATTACGGAACGTTGCGGAGTTTCTGGAGAGATTTTTAGGATTTCAGCGCCCAAAGGTTCGCTCACTACGGGCTTCGCCCATTACTCACGCGAAAGCCGAAGCTAACATAGCAGCCAACGCCCTGTAGAAGCAAGCAGATACAGGGCAGACGACGCATCGAAAAGATTAATGGTTAGCTCGCGGCGCGGCGTGCGTGCCTGCGCGTCGCGGCCTCGGTTGGACCCGGATGGCGGCGTTTAGCGCCCGTTTCAGCGTCGCGAAGGCTGCGTTTTAGCGCCTCCATCATGTCGATCACTTTCGCCTGTTTTGGAGCCGCCTTCTCTGCCAGCGTCTTGCCCTTCTGCTTCGCTTCGACCAGAGCGCGGAGTTGCTCCTGATACGTGTCGTGGTACTGCGCCGGATTGAAATCTTCAGACAGGCTCTCGATCAACTGCTCCGCGAGCTTCAACTCCTGGGGTTTCAGTTGAAGATTCTTCGGCTTTTCGCCGTAGCCGGGCACCTGGCGAATTTCGTTGACGAAATACATGGTATGGATGGTGATGCCACCATCGCGCGGCCTCACGAAAACCGTATATTCCCGCTGGTGCATGGTAAATTTTGCGATGCCCACGCGCTGGGTCTCTTCGAGGGCTTTCAACAAGAGTTGATACGGTTTGTCCGCATCTTTATCGGGCAGCGCAGCAAACGACGATTCGTAGTAAATCGGGTCGATCTGGTCGCTCTTCACAAAGGCCAGCATTTCCATCGAGTGGCCCGACTCCGGCGTGATTTTCAGCAGCTCTTCCTTGTCGACGATTACGTAGCGGCCCTTTTCATACTCGTAGCCTTTCACCACTTCGTTGCGGTTAACGATGCGGTTGCATGTGGGGCAGTAAAGCGGCTGGCGCAGGCGCGTGTGGCACTTTTTGTGAAGCTGGTGGAGCTGCGTCCGCTCGGGCCGCGCGGCGGCGTAGAGCCGGATGGGAATCGAAAGCAGACCGAATGTGAGAGCGCCCTTCCAAATCGACGCAGCCATGAGGAGCCTCCGAGAATCGCGGACGAAGCATCATGCCCTCGTCACCCGCGATTCTTACACTCGCCGCGCTTTGGTGCAAGACGGGCAGGGCTGCTCGTCTTCCAATCGAACCTACGCGGCGCGGCGATGGCGCGCGCGAGTGCGGGCGGCGTCGCGGGCTTCACTCCGCAGCTCCCGCGCCTTTCGTGCGAACAGAGTTGCGCGCGGCCTGGCGCCTGGAGCGGGACCGCGGCGTTGCGCGGCAGACTTTGCCTGCCTCGAAAGGCTCGAACGCGAAGCCGCGGAATGGCCCTCGCGCCTGAGCGCGCCGCCTTCCCGAGCGGCCTTTTCGCGTGTCGCGGGCGGCCTGGCGTCTCGTGTGGGCACTGCCGCGCTTAGGCGGCGGGAGCTTCACGCCGGCGCGGCGCGCCTTTGAAAGACCAATCGCGATCGCTTGCCGCGGCGAACGCGCGCCGTGCTTCCCTTCACGGACATGGTGCATTTCTTCACGGACGAATTCCCCGGCCTGGGTGCTTGGCGACTTGCCTTCCCGCTCGTCTTCGCGAGCTTTTTCAGTTACCTTTCGATCCTCGGCGTCAGGCATGGCTGTCTCCTCTTTTGCGAATCCGCTGGGTGACAGTTCAGCGTGCGTCTGCGTTCCCTTTTGCCGAATTCGGGATTGCCTGTAATTGAATCGAAGATACCATGTACGGAGAGCGGTGCGCGCGCTGACAGAGAATCCTGCTTTATGCACTGCATAGAGAACCCGATACTTCGAATTGAATTCTTCAACTAATCTTCGTAGGCGTGGCTCACGTCGTGCCGCAAGGAGCGTGAGCCGCAGGGCCAGGCTCGGCGGAAAGGAAACCGGGTGTGCAATGCCAACGGTGCCGTTTCGAGTCTCGCCCATGCTCGCCACTCTCGTCGACGAGCCTTCCAACAATCCGGGCTGGGTCTACGAAGAAAAATATGACGGGATCAGGATTCTCGCGTACAAGGAAGGCGACAACGTTTCGCTCATCTCGCGAAACGGAATCGACCGCACCAAAGGCTTTCCGGCGATCGCGGCGGATATCGCGCGGCTTAGGCCTCAGACGCTCGCGCTCGATGGCGAGGTCGTCGTCATCGATTCGAAAAACGTAACGCACTTCCAGCTGCTGCAACAGGGAAAAGGCCGGCCGCAATACGCCGTGTTCGATTGCCTCTACGACGACGGCCGCGATTTGCGCGACGCGCCGCTTTCCGCCAGGCGCGAGGCGCTCGAACGGACCGTGAAGCCCTCCGGCACGATCCTGCTCGCTGAAAGGCTTTCGAGCGACGGCCTGAAGGCCTTTCATATCGCGACGCGGCGCAAACTCGAAGGCGTCATCGCCAAAAACGCTTCTTCGCCTTACACCGAAGGCAGATCCACAGAGTGGTTGAAATTCAAGGTTCACCAGGAAGATGAGTTTGTGATCGGCGGCTTTACCGAACCTGCCGGTGCGCGCCATTATTTCGGCGCGCTGCTGCTGGGCGTCTATTCCGGCGACCGATTGCGCTATGTGGGCAAGGTCGGGTCTGGTTTCGACGAGAAAATGCTTCATGCGCTGCACTCGCAGTTTCAACGGTTGATTCGAACGGACTCACCCTTTTCGCCTGCCGCCTCCGAACGCGGCGCTACATTCATCGCGCCCAAGCTTGTGGCGCAGATTTCCTTCACCGAGTGGACGAAAGACCGCAAACTGCGTCATCCTGTGTTCCTCGGATTGCGCGACGATAAAGATCCCAAGGAAGTGGTAGAGAGAACGTGATGGCTGCCAAGGCGCAGGTCGATTCGGTCCGGATTTCGAATCCGGAAAAGGTGTTTTGGCCGGACGAAGGCTACACCAAGCTCGATCTAGCGAATTTCTATCGCGATGTCTTCCCCGCTCTGCAGCCGTACGTCGAGGACCGCATTCTCACGCTGGAACGATGCCCGGACGGCATGCTCGGCCAATGTTTTTATCAGAAAGAAAAACCGCAAGGCCTGCCCTCCGATACGCCGACGAAAAAGATCGCCACCGCGCATGGAAAGCGCGCTACGACCGAGTATGTAGTTGGCGGTTCGCTTGACACGCAAATCGCTCTTGTGAATCTTGGCTGCATTCCGGTGCACGTCTGCGGCAGCCGCGCCCGATTCTTCCCGAAGCCGGACTGGGTTTGCTTCGATATCGATCCGACGTCCGGGAAATTCGGCGACGCCGCGAACGCCTGCCTGCTAATCAAGGAAGCACTGGATACGCTCGATCTGCGCGCGTTTCCGAAAACTTCCGGCAGCCGCGGGCTTCACATTTTTGTGCCGCTCAAGGTCGGGCCGAGCTCGGATGAGGTTCTCGCCTTCGCCACCGAGCTTGCAGGGAGGGTCGCGGCCGCTTATCCAAAGGAATTAACCGTGGAGCATTCGATTCCCGCGCGAGGAAACCGCGTCTATCTCGATGTGGCGCGTAATGGGAAAGTGCAAACCGTGGCGAGCCCCTACTCCGTGAGACGAAAACCGAAGGCGCCGGTTTCGACGCCGCTTGATTGGTCCGAAGTGAAACCGTTTCTCGACCCGGCGAAGTTCAATCTGGACAATTTCCGCGCGCGGCTAAAGAGCAAGGATCCCTGGGCTGACTTTTTCCAAAGCCGGCAAACCCTAAAAAATGCGACGGCGCGCCTGAAAAGCATTTAGTATCAGCGGCAAGCACAACGGGGACACCGCCGCTGGGTGTTCAGGAGGAGTTAAATGCCAGCGAAAACGCCGAGAGACGCCGTCACCTCCGCGGATAATGCCTTCAACGGCGGCGATCTCGAGGGCATTCTGTCCTTCTATGAAGATGGAGCCGTTATGGTTTACGAGCCGGGCCGCGTTGCATCGGGCAAAACGGCGCTGCGCCACATATTCGAGTACCTTCTGACCCTCAATGCAGTTGCCAAACAGGAGAAGGTGAATGTTGTGCAGGCCGGGGACATCGCCTTGTGGACTTCCAAGTGGAGCGTCTCCGGTAAAGATCAGAATGGAACTCCGTTTACGCGCAGCGGCCTCGGTTCTGCAATTTTGCGAAAGCAATCCGATGGCGGCTGGCGCGTCGCCGTGGAGAATCCTTGGGGGCCTGCCGTGTTGGACGTCGTGGGACCAGACTGACCGCTGCAGCGAGAGCGAATGCCTGCGAGGGGGCGCATGACACTCGGGAAACTCGAGAAAAGCGCTAAACCTCAGATAGAAAACCCTCGATCGCCCCAAAGAATGGTTCGGGGTCCTCGAGAAAGGGGAAATGGCCAACGCCTTCCATTTTAAATACCCGCACATTGGGTAGCGACTCTCCCCATTCTTGGGCGGCCTCCGCAGGGAGGAAATCGGCATCGCCATAGACGAAGAGTGT
>Ga0335074_10000378_pt1 | contig 65310 bp, 60 predicted proteins | sample Lox_Sample_23_FD_206715 | JGI IMG/M metagenome (GOLD analysis project Ga0335074, IMG submission 206715) | Soil microbial communities from Loxahatchee National Wildlife Refuge, Florida, United States - Lox_Sample_2.3 | ecosystem: Environmental > Terrestrial > Soil > Wetlands | place: USA...
GCTGCTCCGGAGAAATGTAGCTGAACACGTGATTCTGCTGCTGATCGGTTCCTCGCATGTGGCATTGGACGCATCAACCGCCGCTTCGTTGCCAAATTTCCGAGTTTTTCAGCAGCCTGCTAGAGGATAGACGGCTAGGCCGAGTGCAGCCCACACAGCGTAATAACCGACGCCGACGATGGCGGTGAGTCTGCCAAGCCGCGTTTCGCCCGTCCTGCCGATTGCTTCGCGATAGCGTTGCAGCATCGGGACCAGCGACGGCATCATCATTGCGACCATCATTACTGCCCACATGCCGACGAACGATGCTGCGGCGTTCAACCACGTCTGTCCTGGCGTTCGCATCCACACCATTGACATCGTCCAGCCGCCGGGCATATGCATGCCTCGCATCTCAGACATGGACCCGCACCAAACCACCGTCAGCAATACGCTCGTAACAAACACCAGCGCCGAAACACCCAGAAACAGTTGCTGCGACGACAACGGAGAGACCGCACCAAATGGTCTCCCCGCCCTAAGTTGTGCGATCGAAATCATGACGCCGCTCGCTTCGTGTCGTATTCGTCGTGGCGGTGCAGCCAGGGACCCGCCTCGTTACGCCCCTTGGGAGCGCGGTCGAGCCACGGATACATGCTCCAGATGGCATCCACCCCGCGTGCATATGCGGAATAGGTGTGATAGATGACACCGTCCTCCAGGGCGAAGGCACTCACACCCTCCCGCTCGCGCAAATAGGTGCTTAGGTCGGTGCCGGTCATCCCAGCGTTTCCTGAAGATACGGGATTCGTCATTGCACCCCGCCCGACGTTCATGACGGGATCGTCCTGACGGAAATTGTAATACGCACCCTCGCCTTGCTGTTTCTCCGTAAAGGAGGCGCTGAAATCGAAGTTGAAGTCGCTGCCGAAGGACGACGCCCAAGGAAAAGACCAGCCCATCCGCTGCTTATAGGCTTGCAGCTTCGGAAGCGGCGCCCGCGACACAGCACAAAGCATCACATCGTGATGGGCCAGGTGCGTCGCGATGCCGTTGAACCCGTCGGCGATCGCCGAGCAGGACGGACAGCCCGCCGTGTAGTCAGGCCCAAACATGAAGTGGTAAACGAGAAGCTGTGAGCGCCCTCGGAAGAGATCCATCAGCGAGGCGTTCCCTTCGTCGGTCCCGAATTGGTAGTTCTTGTCAACGCGGACCCACGGCAGTTCCTGACGCTGCCGCGCCACGTCGTCGGTTCGCCGTGTAAGCTCCTTCTCCTCCTCAAGCAGTTTCAGCCGGGCCGCGAGCCACTCTTCACGGGTACCGGTCTTATGTGTCGTCATCGTCTTTGTCTCCCTTGTCAGATTTCGGCATGACCGTCATGGTCACGAACTCTATTTAGTGCCTCCCATGGAAAGGGTGGGAGTGACAAGTGTGGCGTGATTTCAACGGACCTTAATCGCGTCCGGGCTGCGCGCGGACTCGCGAAGGCAGGCCTTCACCGCCTACCGGTTCCCAGATCGTCCGAATGCCCGGCTTCGATGCGAGGCCACTGGGCAATGGGGCGTCCGCCCGGCCACTCTGGCTGCCAGGCGGGCGAGCCGCTGCTAGTCCGCGTGTACGTGCACTGTTGTGGCCAGCCGGGCGGCGAGTCCTCCCACTTCTCCTGTCGTCCGTAGACTGTCAAATCGAGCAAGTGATAGCTGTTATCCATCACCTCGACGCCCCGTGCTGTCGTCCAGTAAGTCTCGAAGACTTTGGATCCTTGTCGCAGGTAGCAAACGATATGCATCCTGCCCACGCGCCGCCCGGTGAGCAGAAGTTCAAGAGACCGGCCTTGTGCTGAATACCAGGGCAGGTTCCAGCCCATGAAGTCTCGGTATCGGGCGCTCTCTTCGTATGGGCCTTGGCAAAACACCGCGAACGTGACATCGCGAGAATGAAGGTAGGACAGTTCTCGGACTTGCGTGGTAACCCACGTGCACCCTTCGCACTGATCCGGCGCAGGATGGCCGGTGTGCCACATGAAGTAGTAGGCGATCAGCTGCCGACGTCCCTCGAACGCATCTAGAACTGTCACTGGGCCGCACGCGCCAGTGACCGTGATGCTGGGGTCTATCTCCACCATCGGCAGCTGCCGCCGAGCGGCTGCAACGGCGTCGCCTTCGTGCGTGTGCGCCTTCTCGCGAACGCGCAGCGCGTCAAGTTCCGCCTAAAAAGTGATGCGATCGACGAGTTTCGGCGCCGCGAGATCGTCTCTCATGATGCCCTCCATCGTTCCCGCTTTGCTGCACCGGCTGAGATGGGGGGCGTCGCGCTCATGAGCAGCATCCTTTCTCTTCCTCGGCGCGCCGCCGGACCGCTCCTTCAGGGTCGGTGATTATGTCGATCCAATTCGGATTCGGTGTGGGCTCGGCACTGTAATTGTCGTGCCAGTTCCACCACTTGTAGGGCGGGTTTTGCGGATAACCCTCTGGCGAATCCTCCCACGTTTCCTGCCGGCCGAGCGGGGTGATGTCGAGGTAGCTCCACGTCGTCCCCATCGCTTCATCGCCGCGGTTGTTGATGAAGTATGTGCGGAATACCTTTCCCGTTCCTTTTCGAGCCTTCGAAGTGTCGCCGACTGTTACGGCAAACAGGTTCCCGTAGTGCCGCGTCTCTCCCGCCTGATAGTAAGCCGTCCGTCCGATGACGTTTCCAAAATACATCAGCGTTTGAATCAGCAAACCTGCGGGATGGGATTCCGTCTCCGGCGCGATCTTTCGGACAATATCGCCTGCGAGTCCGTAAAGCGCAGCGCCCGCTAATTGCGGACGCGACGGGTCGATGGGAAGAATTTTGCGCCCGTCGTCTGTGTCATCGTTGGGTGCAGCGGGGCCGCGCAGAAAGTCGAGCATGTCCTGCGTCACTTCATTCGTCTGCGGATCGACGCTACTCATGGCGGGCCTCCTTTTCGCCGGTTTCGCCGAGTGCAGGAGGTGGTGCCGTAGTAACGAGCCGAACCTTGACGGCAATGGGCTTGCCTTGCCGTTCGCCCAGTTCGAAGGTGACGCGTTCTCCGATTAACAGACGTTTGCGATTGTCGAGGAGTCCCGATCTATGAAAAAAAACATCCGCGAGAGTTGGATCGTCGGGCTGAACGAAGCCCCACGAACCTTGTACGAGGATTACCGTGCCGTTCATTGTGTGACTGCCTTTTCATGCGTGGTGCTGCATAATGCTTGATCGCCACACACTGCACCGCGTGGCTGCGGTTTGACTGAAATCTATCCAGCCGAAATAGTTTGTAGCGTGCGCTCGACGCTGTACTGCCAGTAGCCTCGGCCAGAGCGGTCGCCTTTGATTTCTTGGCGATTCCTATAACGCTCGGGAAACCGCCGCTGAATTTCACGCTCTACTAACTGTGCATCCTTTGTGCGGAGTTTCCGCGCGAGCGTTGCGATGATCTTGTAATCTTCGCCAGATTCATCACGGCCAATTCTGCGGCTGCTCGAACGTCCAGCAGGCTCTACGGGTCGTGGGTCAAGTCCCGCCAGCATCCGACGCTGTAGGTCGGCGACATCGCGGGTCTGAATCTCTTCAGGCGTGCCTGTCGCATGCAGGCCCGTCATCACGAAAAATCTGTCGCGGTCATACATCTCCATCCGGCCTTTGCGATTCCCGGCGGTCGGCAGTTTGCCGCGAACGATCACATGCCATCCTGTCTTACTTTGGCTCAACTCCGAATATGAGTTCAATTCTCGAATCACGTTTCGTGCCCATTCTTCCGTCTCGCCGGTCTCGGGATTTCGCACTTTGTCGAAATCAATCCCGATGTAGTTCCTGGCAAAAACGAAACCGATACCGGTAAATCGATCTGCGGCTTTGACGCACTGTTCAAACGTGCTCCACGTCGCGGGATCGGTGGAATCCGCGTGCAGGCCGTTCGGCTGATACGGTACTTTCGTCGGCTTTGATGTATCCGGCTTCGTTTCAAGTTGATAGGTAACCCATTGCTTGAACCGTTTCAATTCTTCGGGGATGTTCTCAAAATTCATTTTCTACTCGATTGATTTGTTCGCCTCGACGTAAACGATCCCTTTGTGCCATTTGAACGCGAGTTCGAACGAGTGGCCTATCTCGCATTTGAACCGCAACGCGATATCGCCGTTTGGTTCGCTATGGTCCACGGCATATAGATGTCTGGCACGAAATAGACGCTCATTGTAGTTGTCCTTTTCGAGATTTCCCATTCGCTCAGGATTTTGAATATTGCGGCGCTCACTGACGCACCAAATCCTCGGCACGTTCTGCCCAACGCAGCAACGTGGCTCGCCGAAAGTAAAAACTCCTTCCGACTTTGACCACGGGCAGAGCATGGCTCGCAATCAAACCGCGCAACTGCCACACAGTGAGTCCAAGCAGATCGCCAGCGGCAGGCAAATTCAGAAGCTCTGTATTGGTGAGGGAAACTTTTTGAGACATAAGAACACGGCTCCGTTTGTTGCCATGTTCCCAGCCTCTAGGACTTCAGGTGGGAGAGCGGCGGACGTTCTGCTCGCTCTACGCTCTCGGAAGGATACTCGACTACCCCAAGTGGCTTACCCTCAGCCGAGCCTATGACCCTGAAGGCAGGTAATCGTCCTGTCTGACGGGCGGGCGACCCCGCTTTTAATTTCGGATCGAACCTTTGATTTGCCCGCGCACACCTACTGTTTACCACCAAGTACTACGAAAGTCAAGAGGAAAATAGTACGTTGTGGCGATTAAGGCTGGCGTATATTAAGCTGGTGTGATAGAACGTGGAGCGTGGCGGCAGCACAAAACGAAAGACACTAATTACTAACTGGAGCAGAAAATGAGCGAAGCGACGATGGCGGAAGTTCTCGAAATTCCGAAGCAGCGCGGCAAATATGGCGAAGGTTCGATTGTGCAGCGGGGAGATCGCTGGCAAATTTCTTTCTACGATGGCGAGGGTCGTAGACGGCGCGAAACGTACTCCACGGAATTGAAGGCCCAAAAAGCACTACGGTCGAGGCTCGCGCTGAAAGACGCAGGGAAGCTTGACCCGGTTGAAAGCAGGGTAACTGTGGACACGCTGGCCGAGCTATATCTGGCCGACCGAAAAGGTGCAGCTCCGAAGTCTTATGAATGGCTCGAATCCGTCTGGATGAAGCGACTGAAGCCGTTTTTCGGGGGATACATGGCGTCCCGAATCACAACGGAAAAACTCGTCGAATACAGGAACGAAAAGCTCGTCGCCGAGGATTCGCCGACAACAATAAATAAAGATATGACTGTGCTGCGCGCAATCTTCAACCATGGGTTGGAGGACTACACACCTCCGAAGGTAAACCGCGTGCCGAAGTTTCCCGAAAGATTGAAGGAACCGCCGCCACGAAGCGGTTTCGTTACGGACGATCAATACGATGCGTTACAGGAGCAGGCGAGGGAACCCTGGCTTCGTGCTTTGCTGTCCATCGCATATACTTACGGCTTCCGGCGTGCCGAGCTTATCGGACGCCCGCAACGCAACCAGCCGCCGATGTCCGTCCGTCAGATCGACATGAAGAATCGAACCATAACGGTTGAACCCGGCAAAACCAAAACGGGCAAAGGTCGGGTTGTGAAAATGACGCAGGAAGTTTATGATCTGTTGAAGCCGTGCGTGGACGGGAAGCGACCCACCGACGCGGTGTTCACATGGTCGAACGGCGAGCCGGTCAAGGATTTCAGGCAGACGTGGAGGCAGTTGACGAAAGCAGCCGGGACACCGAATCTGCTACTGCATGATTTTCGGCGTAGCGCGGCTCGGAATTTGCTCAGGGCTGGCGTGAATCGAGACGTGGCCAAGAAAATCACGGGGCATTCGACGGATTCAATGTTTAGCCGATACAATATTGTCGAGGAAGCGGACTTGCTGGAGGCAGCGGACAAAATCGAAGCTCGACAAATTGGTCGCAGAATAGCCACAGATTCAAATCGGAGTTCGTAAGTCCTTTGCGGGAGTGGCGGAACTGGCAGACGCACCAGCTTGAGGGGCTGGCGGTAGCAATACCGTGGAGGTTCAAATCCTCTCTCCCGCACCAATTCTTCCTTCCTGAAGTTTCTCGGCACCGCGTCTAGCGAGGTGCGCTTTCAATGCGCGCGGCGCTCCTGTATCATTTCCAGCTTGAATTGACATGCAATTCTTCCCGGCATTTCTCCGCGACGGAAGCGACTGTAGTGACGGCGCGCGCCTGAAAAACGGAACGCGCGGCTCGGCTGCCCCGGCGCTGCTTTTGTTCCTCTCGCTGATCGTCTTTGTTGGAATCACCGTTTATCTGTTCGCGACCGGCTATTACGCGCCGCCTCCGCCGATCACTCCGGTGGCTTTGCAGATCGATCATCAATACGCGCTGACGCTCTACGCCACGGGAGCAATCTTCATCCTGGCGCAGCTAGGCTTGGGTTTTGCGGTTTTTCGTTTTCGCGATCGCGGCAAACCGGCGCATTTCATTCGCGGCCATGTGGGCCTGGAAATTGCGTGGACGCTGGCGACAGCGGCCGTGTTCCTGGGGCTGGGCGTGCTGGGAACCAAGGCGTGGTCCGCCACGCGCTTTCAGCCCGCCGCCGCGGGCGCGATTCAAGTCGAGGTCACGGAAGAGCAGTTCGTCTATTACTTCCGCTATCCCGGCGCCGACGGAAAATTCGGGCGCCTCGATCCGGCGCTGGTCAGCGCTCCAACTGGAAATCCGTTGGGAATCGATCCAAACGATCCGGCGGGACGCGACGACATCGTGGTGCCCACGCTGACCGTGCCAGTGAATCATCCGGTAGACCTGCTGATCCGTTCGCAGGACGTGATCCACAATTTTTTCGTCCGCGAACTGCGGCTGCAGCAGGACGCGGTGCCAGGCATGGTCGTCCCGTTGCATTTCACGCCCGACCGCATTGGGCGCTACAACATCATGTGCACGCAGCTCTGCGGCATGGGCCACTACCAGATGCACAGCTTCTTGAATGTAGTCTCCGAAGCCGAATACCAGCGATTTCTTGCCGAGGCCCCGAAACAATGACGGCGCGCGAGCACATCCGGGAGCGCGCGTGAGCTCTTCTCTGCATCCAGTGCACGCGGCGCCGCGGGCCCCCAGCGGATTTTGGCGGCGCTACATCTTCAGCACCAACCATAAAGTCATCGGGCTGCAGTATTACTTCTTGGCGCTCGTGGCGGTTACGGTCGGCATCGTGCTGTCGCTGTTGATGCGCTTCCATTTGGTGTGGCCGCGAGCGCATCTGCCTTTCATTAGCGGCGGACTCATGCGTCCGGAGCAATACCTCGCGCTGATGACCATGCACGGCACGATTATGGTGTTCTTCGTGCTGACCACCGCCCCGCTCGGCGCCTTTGGAAATTATTTTCTGCCCATTCAAATCGGCGCCCCGGATATGGCGTTTCCGCGCCTCAACATGATGTCGTTCTGGCTCACGCTGTTGGCTTTCGCCTGCATGCTTTCGGCGTTCTTTGTTCAAGGCGGGGCGCCGATCAGCGGCTGGACGGCGTATCCGCCGCTCAGCGGACTCGGAAGCATTACCGGACCCGGCGAAGGTATGGGCCAGACGATGTGGATCGTCAGCATCGGGATTTTCTGTTTCGCGTCGCTGCTCGCGTCGATTAATTTCATTTCCACCACCATCGAGATGCGCGCCCCGGGAATGCATTTGATGCGCATGCCGTTGACGGTGTGGGCGTGGTTCGTGACGGCGGTGATGAGCCTGCTGTCTTTCGGAGTGCTGCTCGCCGCGCTGATCATGCTGATGCTGGACCGTTCGGCGGGAACGAGCTTCTTCATTCCATACGGGCTGGTGGTGAACGGCGAGCTGCAAGCGGGGCGCAGCGGCGGCTGGCCGCTTCTTTGGGAGCACCTCTTCTGGTTCTTTGGCCATCCCGAGGTTTACATCGCGATTCTGCCGGGAATGGGAGTCACCTCGCACATCATCTCGAATTTTTCGCGCAAGCCGGTGTTCGGCTATCGCGCCATGGCCGGCACACTTTGCGCCATAGGATTCCTCGGTTTTCTGCTGTGGGGACATCACATGTTCGTCAGCGGCATGAACCCGTATTCGAGCCTGGCATTTTCGGCGCTGACGCTTTCGATTGGAGTGCCTTCCGCCGTAAAGACCTTCAACTGGCTCGGTACGATGTGGGGCGGAAAAATTCATTTTGATACGCCGATGCTTTTCTCCATCGGCTTCGTTTCGTTCTTTGTCACCGGCGGCCTGTCGGGAATTTTCCTGGCGCAGCCGGCGCTCGATAACATGCTGCACGCCACCTACTACGTGGTGGCGCATTTTCATCTGGTCATGGCGGTAGCCGCGATTTTCGGTATTTTCAGTGCCACCTATTACTGGTTCCCGAAAATGTTTGGTCGCATGATGAACGAGACGCTCGGGAAGCTGCACTTTTGGCTCACGTTCGTGGGCGCCTACTGCATCTTCATGCCCATGCACTTCGTCGGGCTTTACGGCGGAATTCGCCGCTACGCGGATTGGACGGGCGCGGATTATCTGGCGGCTCTGCGGCCCTTGCACATGTTCATGACCATCGCGGCGTTCGCCACCGCGGCCGCGCAATTGATTTTCTTCTACAATTTCTTCAAGAGTCTGGCGAGCGGCGCGAAAGCTCCGGAAGATCCGTGGCGGGGAACGACACTGGAATGGGCGACCGCTTCTCCTCCACCGGTCGATAATTTTGCCGGCGATTATCCCCACGTTTTTCGCGGACCGTATGAGTACAGCGTGCCGGGCGCGCCGGACGATTACACGCCGCAGCATCTTTCTCCGAGCGAAGTGGCTGGTGCCGCCGAAGGAGACGGGAATGTCTGATAGCGCCATCGCGGAAGGCGCCGGCATCGGCGCGGGTGCCACCGGCAGCAACGGCGGCGGAATCGCCGGCTACGGAAACGGACGCGGCGACGAGTTGGGCGCCTCGCAAACTCCGCAGCGCGCTTACGTCACCGGAATGGTGATCGCGCTGAGCGGCATCGCCATGTTCTTCATGGCGCTGATCAGCGCAGCGGTCGTGCGCAGAGGCTCGCCCAGCGGAGACTGGCGGCCGCTCGCCGTCTCCGGATGGCTGGCCAGAATTTTGTGGCTCAATACGCTCGTGCTTTTGGGCAGCAGCGCCACGATGCTGCAGGCGCGCTCGCGCGCGCGGGCTGGCGATGAAATTGGATTTCGGCGATGGTGGATCGCAACTTCGGTGCTGGGTCTTTGCTTCTTGGCAGGGCAGCTGCTCGCGTGGCGTCAGCTCGTCTTCGCCGGGCTGTATCTCGCGACCAATCCAAGCAGCAGCTTTTTTTACCTGATTACTGCGGCGCACGGCGTACACTTGGCGGGCGGCATCATCGCGCTGCTAGTCGTGGCTTTTCATCCGGCGCGCAGAATGGCGCGGGGCACTGCGGTGGAAATCGCGTCGATGTACTGGCACGCGATGGATGCGATCTGGATATTCTTATTTTTCTTCCTGCTCTCCGGAGGACGATGATGAACCCGGCGAGATGGGCGATGCGCACGGTCAGTGGCGCTGGCGGATTCAAACGCGCAGCAACGCGAGCGATAACGATTGCTCTGGGCGCGTTCGCTGGCGCTGTCGCGTTTGCGCCGCGGGCGGCGGCGCAAGGCTGCGCCCTTTGATACCAGAGCGCTGCCGGGTCCGGCAGCCACAGCGTGATGGCCCTGCAACACGGAATTTTGCTTCTGCTGATTCCTTCGGTGGGACTATTCGCGGGGATCTTCGCCTTGATTTACAGCCGCCGCAACGTAAGCCGATAATTGATCGCCGGTAAGCACTTTGCGGGAGCCGCCGAACGGCAGCTCCCGCATCATCCAGCGCTTTTTTCGGCTTTACTTCGAAGGCCCCATACCCGTGCAGATCGCCACAGCTGTGTTCGGGTTAATCGCGCTTTCGTCGAATTGAATGTGCTGAATCTTGCCTTCCTTATCGATCACGAAAGTGGTGCGTCGCGCCCACTCGTAATCGTCGCCGCCCATGGGATACTTCTGCAAGATTCCGTATTCCTTCATGACCGTGCGGTTCATATCACTGAGCAGAGGGAACGTGACGCCGATTTGCTTCGCGAAAGCTGCGTTCGCCGGAGGGCTATCCGTGCTGATTCCAAACACGACCGACCCGCTTGCCTGAATCTTAGCCAAATCAGACTGATAGGCTTTTAGCTCGTCCGTTCAACCGGGTGTGAAGGCAAGGACGTAAAAGGCGAGAATCACGTTTTTCTTGCCTAGATAGTCGCTCAGTTTAATCGCGGTTCGCTGGTCGCTCGGCAGGGAAAAATCCGGAGCCTTTTCGCCAACTTTCAGGTTCGTCTTGGCGATCACCTGTTTTTGCTGTGCCGCGGGCGCGGGAGCGGCCGGAACTTGAGCCGCCAGCATAAAGAACGCGAGACAACCGGCGAGGGCGGTGACCAATCGCTTCATGTGCGACCTCCTTTGGATTTACGACAATGGGGAATTATAGGCGCATGGCGTCGAAGTTGGGAACATTTTGGCACCAGGGGGCGCGAAAGCTCCTTCGCGTCGATTGGCGACCGTCGCTACGCCCACGTTGACGGGCTAAACGCGCTCAAGTTCGGTGAGCAAGAACGGTTCGGCGGATCGCTTGTGCAGATCGAGCCAGACTTTGTCGGGGTGAGAGAGGAAAACCTGAACCACAGTAGGATCGAACTGCGTTCCGGAGAAGCGCTTGATCTCTTCGCGCGCGGCCGTAATCGGCAGGGCCTTGCGATAAGGGCGGTCAGAGATCATGGCGTCCAGCGTGTCCGCCACCGCGAAAATGCGCGCGCCCAGAGGAATCTGTTCGCCGCGCAACCCTCGCGGATAGCCGGTGCCATCGTAAAACTCCTGGTGCGCGAGCACGATCTCGGCAGCTTCGCGCAGGAAGGGGATTCGCGCCAGCACGGAATAGCCGATATCGCAGTGGCGCCGCATGATTTCGCGCTCTTCGGGCGTCAGCGGCCCGGGCTTGCGGAGAATATGGTCCGGAATGCCCATCTTGCCGATGTCATGCAAGAATGCCCCGCGCGCGATTTGTCGCAGCAGAGCTTTATCAAGGTTCATGCCCTTGGCGATGGTGATGGTAAAAGCTGTCACTCGCTGGCAGTGACCTTCGGTTTCCGCGTCCTTGGCATCCAGCGCCCCGCCGAGGGCTTCAAGCGTGTAATCGTAAGATTCCTCTAGATCCTGCAGGGCGACGGACAGCTGCTGGGTGCGTTCGGCGACCAGCTGTTCGAGATCATTCTGATACGCCTGATTTTCGATCACCAACCGGCGATGTTCTAGCGCGCGGCGCACGCTCAGGTACAGCTGATCCTTCTCAAATGGCTTGAGAATGTAGTCGTACGCTCCCGCGCGAATTGCTTCCAGCGCGATAGAAATATCGTGCATCGCGGTGACCATGATCACCGGTACATCCGGATCCGATCGGCACAGCTCTGAGAGAAGCTTCATGCCGTCCATCTCCGGCATGACAATATCGCTCATCACCAGGTCGAACCTTTCGTTCCTAAATGTGTCCAGCCCTTCCCGCCCGTTGACGCAGGGAACGCACTCGTAGCCCTGCGCTTCCAGAAGAGTGGATACCACTTCGCGTATGGCTTCTTCGTCGTCCACAACCAGGATTTTTTCTTTTGGCATGGGTGGTCCGTCGCGAAGGCCATTATAAGGCAAGGCACACACGCTCCGAGGGTTAGTTGCCGTATTGTGAAACCATGTGCTAGGTTTCGTAATGGCTTCCTGATATCCAAGAAAAGTTTGCTGGGACCGTCACTGCGCGGCTACGTGTCGCAAGTTATAGATTGTTATGACTTTTCTGTCCAACCCGGGATTCTTGGCGGTGGCTTTTATGGAGTGCTCCGCCGCTTTCCTTCTGCTCATTTTGTATTCGCTGCTCTTGCCCGGCTTTAAGGCGCGTTTCTTCCGCTTCTGGCTTGCCGGTTGGACGCTCTATACAGCGGTGGAGTGCGTGCGGCTCGTATCGGTTTGGCGCGGCGGCATGGGCGAGTCGAGCGTCGCGATTCTCGTTTCTCCTTTGGTCGCCGGCCTGATTTTGGCCGCGGCGCTGGAGTGTGCGGGCAAAACAGACGTGATTGGCTACCTCTGGCCGGGGGCGGTAATTGGCGAAAGCGGAATCATCGCGCTGCGCTGGGTCGCGGCAATGCCCACCGCGGAAAAATGGGCCAGCGCCATGCTCGTGTCCTGCCTCTATCTTGCCGCCGGATGGTTTCTCTGGAGGTCGCAGTCCCGCCATCGAGGTGCTGGATGGATGTTGCTTGCCGCTGCGCTGATTCTGCGCGGGTTGGACGGGCTGGATCGCCCGGAGTGGCCCACGCAAGCGATTGGTTTGTTCCGCATTTCCTTCCACGGGCTGTTGGGACTGGCGATGGGCGTATCCATGGCCGTGCTGGTGCTTGAGGCCAGCCGCTCTCGCGCCGAAGATCTGAACGAACGTCTGCGCCGGCTGGCGGTTATCAGCGCCGAGGCCATGCAGACTCCTCGCGCCGAGGATGTTTTCCGGCGCATTTTGCTGGAAGTGCTGGAGAGTCTGCGTGCCACGCACGGGTTGGTGTTGATGTTTGACGACCCACAGCGGATCAAGTTCTCGGTGCGCGGCTGCATCGGTTTCTCCGAGCCCGAGAAAAGCCCTGGCGTGCGTATTTCGGCGGGCGAGCCGTGGGTCCAAGCGATTCTGAACGGCGAGCGGCCAACGATTGCTTACGCGGACACCGCGGAAGCTCCGCTCAAGCGCTGGATGCAGGCGGAGAAAGTCTCGGCCATGCTGTGGATGCGAATTCCCGGAAAAGACGCGCCGCTCGGTTTGCTCGCGATTGGCTCGAATTTGCCTCGCAAGTACGAAAGCGAAGAAGATCATTATGTCATGAACGTGGCCAATCTCCTGGGTCTCACGGTCCAGAATTTGGCTCTGGTGGAAAATGTTTCGTCCTCTCAACGGCAGTGGGAGGCCACATTTGATTCCATCGACGATTTGATTCTGGTGCACGACGCAGAAGGGCGGATTCTCCGAACGAATCGCGCACTGGCGGCCCGTCTCCACGAGGCGCCCAACGAGCTGGTCGGCCGCGCCACCCGTGAAGTGTTGCGGCAGGGAAATGCTCCCTGGAACCGCTGCCCGTATTGCGAAAGCGCGGCGGGAGAGACGGAAAAGTTCGACCCCTCCTTCGGCGGGTATTTTCAGGCCACCGATTCCGCGCTTCATGATTCCAAGGGCAAGCGGCTGGGGACGATTCACGTCCTGCGCGACGTAACCACCCGCCGCCAGGCGGAAAACAAATTCCGCACCCTCTTTGAAAAGGTGCAGGAGGGCGTGTTCATCTCCACGCCGGACGGGCGTTTTCTCGACTTCAACAACGCGTTCATGCGCATTCTCGGATATGAAACGTCCGAGGAGCTGATCGCGGCGGATGTGGCCTCGCAATTTTACGTCGACTCGCACGACCGCGAACGCAGACAGCGTTTGCTGCGTGAATACGGCGAAATTGTCGATTTTGAATTCCGCTTCCGGCGCCGCGACCGGGAAATCCGCACGGCGCACGAATCGAGCTTCGCCACTCGGGACGAATCCGGCGCCATCGTCGCATACCAGGGATTTTTGTTGGATATCACCGAGCTAAAGCACGCTGAAGCGGACGTTCGCCGGCGCAATCAGGAGCTTCTGGCGTTGAACGCCATCGCCGATCTGCTGGGCCAGCATCCCGGTCTGGCGGAGGGTCTTCGCGCCGCCCTTTTGAAGATTACCGAACTGTTCACTCTGGATATGGCTGCGGTATTTTTTCTCGACGAAGCTTCGTCCAAGCTGGTGCGGCCGGTTACCGTCGGTTGCCGCGCCGAAAATGCCCATAGATTTAGCATCGTCGAACTTTCGGGGGCTCTGCTCGAGCAACTCCGGCGAGTTCACGCCACCGTGGTCGCCGGTACAGCCCCAAATCTTCCGGAAGAATTCCGGCAGTTGCGCAGCAGTGAGGGCATTGCGGTTCTGCAAGTGGTGGTGCTTTGGGCCAAGGACCGCATTATGGGAGTGCTGGTGATCGGCTGCCGCGACGCGCGGGAATTCTCTGCGGCAGAAGTCAGCCTGATTTCCGCGGTCGCCAACCAGATCGCCACTGCCATCGATAAGTCACTTTTGCTGGAAAAAACCCGAGCCGCGTACGAAACCCTGAGGCACACCCAGCAACAGCTTCTCCAAAGCGAAAAAATGGCCGCGGTGGGCCAGCTGATCTCGGGGGTCGCTCATGAGCTGAATAACCCGCTGACCGCAATTTTGGGTTACAGCCAGTTGCTGAAATCGGACGATCTTCCCGATGAGCGCAGCGCCGAGTACGTGGAAAAGCTGCACCGCCAAGCTCAGCGAACCCAACACATCGTCCAGAGCCTGTTGAGTTTCGCGCGCCAGAGGAAGCCGCAGCGCGCGCCGGTGAGTCTGCACCAGATTTTGGAAGACACGCTGATTCTTCGCGAGTACGACCTGCGCCTCAGCAAGATCACCGTGCACCGTGATTTCGATCCGCATCTCCCGGTAACTTCCGCTGATTTCAACCAGCTCCAGCAGGTCTTCTTGAACATTCTGAACAATGCCATGGATGCAATTCAGGAGACCGGCCAGCCGGGCGATATCTGGATTCGCACGGAGGCCGCTTCCGGTAACCTGCGCGTGGAATTCATCGACAGCGGGCCGGGCGTTCAGAGCCCGCACCGGATATTCGATCCGTTCTATACCACTAAACCGGTCGGGAAGGGCACCGGCCTTGGCTTGAGCATCTGCTACGGCATCGTGAAAGAGCATGGAGGGGACATCGAGGCTCGCAATTCGCCGCCTCGCGGCGCTGCTTTCGTCGTTAGTCTGCCGCTGCTGGTTGGCGGCTCCGAGCCGCCAACGGCGCGAACCGCGGGCACGCAGGGCGTGGTCCCCGGCAAAATCTTATTGGTGGACGACGTGGAAACCGTGCTTCAGCTCGAGGAGGAAGTATTGGGAGCAGCGGGTGCGTCGGTGCGCTTGGCACGAAGCGCGCAACAGGCGATTGAAATCCTGAAACGAGAATCCGTGGACGCCATCGTTTGTGATTCCAGGCTGCAAGGAGAGGATTCGGCAGCCAGTCTGTACCGTTGGATCGAGAAAAAGCGGCCGGAGATGGCCTCCCGGCTGCTCTTCACGGTTTCGAACGCCGGCGAGGAGAGCGAGTCTCCATTTTTGCGAACCACAGGCTGCCCGATGCTGCGAAAGCCATTCAAGCTTGAGGAATTCCTGAGCGCCGTAAAATCCGTGCTGTCCACCTCGATACACAGCCCTGCGCGCACTTGACGCTTTCACGACCACTCTCCATCCCGCCAAAGTATGGCTTGCGGTTCACTTGATTTCGCATCATTCTGACTGCCGGCTGACTGCCGAGCACCGTTTCGAAGGTGCGGATGGACTGCATAAGCGGAGAGCGGAAGAGAGTGGGTGCGACTCCACCGGCATTTTCCAGTGCGCTGCGACTGAAGGCGGCCTATGTCGCCCTGTCCGCGTGCTGTGCGCTCTTCATCTTTACCTATTCGGCCTCGGCTCGCGCGCATCAATCATCCACAAAGATTCCCGGACAACAGCTCGGCCCGCGCGCCCAAGCGGGCGAAAAGCTCTACGAGCAATCGTGCTCCTTTTGCCATGGCGAAGGGGCTTTGGGTGCGCAGGCGCCCAACTTGCGCAATTCGGGCCTCAACGTGGAGCAGCTGGAAGCCGCCATTGCCAACGGCAAGCCAGGCACGCCGATGCCCGCGTTCAAGACCACCTACGGCCAGACGCAGATCGCCGATATTGCCACTTATATTCTTTCTCTTTCTCCGAACCCGGTGGCAGCCAAAGCTGCCGAGGCGCGCGCCGTGTCCATGCCCGGTGGCGAGATTTACGCCACCTACTGCGCTACCTGCCATGAGGCTGGCGGCCCGCCCTATTTGAATCATTACGTGCTGAGGTCCGCGTCGCCCGACTACATCGTTTACATGCTTTCGGCCGGAACCATGCACGTTCAGGGCGCACAGCTCACGCGCGAACAGAAAATCGAAGTCGCCGAATATCTTACCGGCAAGAAATTCGGGACGCGGCCGAAAGCCGCAACGCCCGCCAATCAGTGCTCTTCCGCGCCGCCCGCCAATTTTCCCGGATCGCAGTGGAATGGCTGGGGCACCGATCTGGAGGAGACGCGATTTCAGTCCGCCGCCGCGGCTGGTCTCTCCGCCGGCGAAGTGCCGCACCTAAAACTGAAATGGGCCTTTGGAATCCCCGGCGGTTTCACCTCTTACGCGCAACCAACCGTAGTGGGCGGGCGCGTGTTCGTCGGGGGCCCCCTCGGCGGCGTGTATGCGCTAGACCCCTCGACCGGCTGCACCTACTGGGCTTTTCATGCCGACGCCGGCGTGCGCACCGCGATCACCATTGGTCCGCACGGCCATGCCTATTTCGGCGATCTTCGCGCCAACGTCTATTCCCTGAGCGCAACGACCGGCCGCGCTCTTTGGCAGACGCGCCTGAGCCTGCATCCCTACGCGCGAATCACCGGCTCGCCCGTGCTTTACAATGGCAAGCTGTACGTGCCGGTTGCATCGCGCGAAGAGTGGATGGCGGCCGACCCGCATCATGAATGCTGCACTTTCCGAGGATTCATGGCAGCGCTCGACGCGCGCACGGGAAAAGTTTTGTGGAAGACGTACACAATTTCCAAGCCCGCTCGCCCGACCCATAAAAACAAAATCGGCACCCAGCTTCTAGGCCCTTCGGGCGCCGGCCTGTGGTCCACGCCCACCGTTGATACCAAGCGCGGAGTGCTTTACATCGGCGCGGGCAACAATTATTCCGATCCCGCCACGCCCATGAGCGATGCGATTCTTGCCATCGATTTGAACACCGGCAAAATCGTCTGGTCGCGCCAAATCACCGCGGGCGACACCTACAACGTCAGCTGCTATCGCGGCGATCCGGTGAACTGCCCCGCGAAGCAGGGCCCCGATTCGGATTTCGGCTCGTCGCCGATTTTGCGCAACCTGCCGAATGGACGGAGCGTGCTCGTCGTTGCGCAGAAATCGGGCATCGTCTTCGGTCTCGATCCCGACGACCGAGGCAAAATTCTTTGGCAAACACGCCTCGGTCACGGCGGTCCGCTCGGCGGCGTCGAGTGGGGGCCCGCTGCAAGTGCCGACGACGCCTTCGTGGCGCTTTCCGATTTCGCCATGAAGCCGGGTTTGGAAGGGTTGATGCCCGATCCGAAAGCCGGTGGTGGCATCTTCGCTCTGCGACTGAGCGATGGCCACGTGCTGTGGAATACTCCTCCGCCCTCGGACGGTTGCAGCGCGCCGCGATGCAGCCCCGCGCAATCGGCGGCTGTTTCGGGCATGCCCGGCGTTGTATTCTCGGGCGCGGATTCGGGATATCTTCGCGCCTACTCCACTTCGGAAGGCAAGGTTTTGTGGAATTTCGATACCGCGCGCGAATTCAAGACCGTTAACGGCGTCGCGGCGCGCGGCGGCACGATCGATGGCGGAGGCCCCGCAATCGCCGGCGGAATGGTCTTCGTCGATTCAGGATACGGATCGATTTACGGCATGTCGGGAAACGTGCTGTTGGCGTTTGGTTTACAATGAGGCCGAAGCGCTTCCGATCGGACTTTCGAAAAGCTTTGCACGCTACGGGACAAAATAGTTGGCGGATCTCGCGCTTGGCGCCCATTCTCATTGCCATCGCTGCGCTAGCGCTTGCGGGGGCGGCGGTGGCGCGGCAGCTCGCGCGCCCCATCGCGGATGTGACGCCTCCCACTCCGGCGATACACGCTGCCGCCACGCCAACTCCGCCTGTCACGGAAACGAATCAGCAATTTTTGGACGCCGCCGACCAAGTCCTCGCGCAGATGAGCCGCATCCTCGATTTGCCCATCAAGCGCCCATTAAAGAAAAGCCTCCGTTCGCGCGCGCAAATCCGCGCGTACTTGCTTCAAGAGGAAAAACACGGCGAGAGCAAGTCTCAGGAGTACGCGGATGACAAATCCCTCGAAGCCTTTGGCCTAATTCCCAAAAACTTCCCGCTCGATTCGTTCATGATCGATTTGCTTACCGAACAGGTCGCTGGAATGTACGATCCCAAGGTCAAGGAGTTTTACATTGCCGATTGGATTCCCATCGGCGATCAGCGCAGCGTGATGTCGCACGAACTCACGCACGCGCTCGAGGACCAGTCATTTCACGTGGAGCGCTGGATGAACGCGGCGCGCTCGAACGACGATGCCGAAATGGCGCGAGACTCCGTCAGCGAAGGCAGCGCCATGGTGGCCATGATCGATTACAGTCTCCGCGATACACACGTAAGTGTGCGCGATCTGCCCGACCTGTCGGAACTGGTCGGGTCCGGAGCGTTCACGAGCGTCGGCCAGGATCCGCTGCTGGCGAAAGCGCCCGCTTTCATCCGCGATTCGTTGGTCTTCCCCTATCTTGAAGGCACGACGTTCACCCAGCAGTTTCTGAAAGCACACACCGGATGGGCGGACTTGCATCTGCTTTTCGAGAATCCGCCGGTGTCCACGCAGCAAATCATGCATCCCGCCCTGTACCTGAAAGGCGTGCAACCGGCTAACGTCACCCTTCCCAAGTGGAAGCGAGTGGTGCCGAAAAATTGGAAGTTGCTGGAACAAAACGTCATGGGCGAATTTGGCTTGCAGGAAGTGTTGAAGCAGTTTCTCGGCGAGCAGCGCGCTGAGGCGGTTTCGCCGGCATGGTCCGGCGACCGTTACGCGGTATTCGAAGTTAAGCAGACCGGGGAAACGCCGATTGTGTATCGGCTGAAGCTGGACAATAGCCAGGACGCAGCGAAGCTATTTCGCGAATTCAGCGACGCGCTCGATAAAAAGTACGCGACTCGCACGCCGATCGAAAGCCAGCCGAATTTTCTGGAATTTCAGACCGCCAGCGGCGGCGTCTACCTGCGCTGCGTTGCGGACCAATGCCTCGACGTGGAAAGCGCCTCGCGCGTCACCTTCGACGCAATCGAGCGCGCCATTGGCTGGACTCCCGCGCCCGGCGCTCCGGCGAATCTATCGGGTGCGGCAACGGTAGGCCGCCCCGAAAAATCAGCGCTACCGATTGAATCGGCGACGATGGTTCACTAAATTTGGGGAGCGAATCCATTTCGATGTTTGCGTCGCATCGCATTCCGGAGCCGGAGGTGATGGACGACTCGGACGAAGTCGAAGCCTATTCGTCCGCTGCCGCCCAATCCTATTTGAAGAAGCTCGACGACACTTTCGTGGAGCACGCGCTACGCCTGCTAAACCGACGCGAGCGCGGGCGTGCCCTCGACATCGGCACCGGCCCCGGCCAAATCGTCATCAAGCTCGCGCGCCATCTTACTCGATGGAAATTTCTTGGCGTCGACCGTTCGCCGCAAATGATCGCGGAGGCGGCAGCAAACCTGGCGGCCGGCGGTCCCGAGCTGGCCGGGCGTGTGGAATTTCAGATCGCCGATGCCAACGCGCTGCCGTTCCCGGACGCCACTTTCGATCTGGTGATGTGCAATTCCGTGCTGCATCACATGGTCGAGCCGCACCGGCTGCTGGCGGAAATCGCGCGTGTGGCCAAGCCCCGCGGCGCCATTTTACTTCGCGATCTGCGCCGGCCCAGCCGCCTCGCCTATAAGTGGCACGTTCGCTGGCACGGCCGGCATTACTCCGGCAAAATGCGCCAGCTGTATCGCGCGTCGGTCCGCGCCGCCTACGTCGTTCCGGAGCTTCAGCAGCTCGTCGAAGTTTCGCGACTCAGCGGTGCGCGGCTTTTCAACCAGCCGAAAACGCACATCGGCGTCGAGCGCCCGCTCGGCGAGTGACTCCGCACCTGCGGCTACCGTGCCCGCTGGATCACCATCAACGTTTGATCGTCTGTCTGTCGCGAACCGCCGGTATACCGCTCAACGTCTTCCAGGCAAGCTGCGGCCATCGCGCTGGGAGCCAGTGCGCGCTGTTTTTCAGCGATCAGCGCAATCCTTTCGATTCCATATTCCCCGCTCGATGGTCCGCTCGCTTCCGAAATACCGTCCGTGAAAAACAGCAGACTATCGCCAGGTTCCAGCTGCACGCGTCGGATTGCATAGTGCCCCTTGCCAAACATTCCTAGCGGCAATCCCGTTGCGCCGATCTGCTTCACCTCTGCCTTTGTCACCAGCAGCGCAGGAAGATGCCCGGCGCTGGCCACCTCAATCTCTCCCGCTTCGGTAACCCTGCCGCAGATCAGCGTGGCATATTGGCCCGCAAGTGTGCTTTCGCAGAACAGCCGATTGGCCGTCTCAATCAGCCTGTCCAAGCTCAGGTCCATCGCCGATAAGCTGCGGAACATCGCGTGCAAGTGAGACATCAGCAGCGCCGCGGCCACTCCTTTGCCGGACACATCGCCGAGTAGAAAAATCGGCTTCGCGTCATCGCTCGTGGCGGAGATCACGTCGCAGTAATCGCCGCTCACCATTCCGGCCGGTTTGTATCGATAGTGAATCTGCCAATCGCGCAGTCGCAAATTCGCTGGCGGAAGCAGTCCGCGTTGTATCGCGGACGCGAGTTCCAGGTCGCGTTCGAGCGCGCGCTGTTCAGGCGCGCTCAAATGGTCCAGGCAGAGCGTCGTCAGCGGATCGGCGATCAACCGGTCTTTTTCAATCGTGTCGTGGCACAGATCGCAAATCCCATATGTGCCGGCGTCCATTCTCTCCACGGCGGCGTCCACTCCTGTAAAAGCTTCACCAGCGGCGCCGGCGAGGACTCCTCTTCGGTGGCGCCAGGCGCGGCGATGGCGGCCTTCAGTTCGGCCCGGCGCACTTCCAGTTGCTCGCGAAGATAGGGATCGGTAACTCCCCGCACAGTCGGTTCCTCCGTTGGAGAGATTTTCACTCTTTGGGTCGCCGCGCTATCGATTTGGCATGGAAACTACCTCCCGCGTTGCTCACATTGGATTCCGCCAGGGTGCTTTGCGATGCTGGCTCAACGGAATCCAATAGGGTCCGTTGCGTTCTGCGCTCCAATCGCTGCAATCGCCGCTTAAACCGCTCTTTGTGCCGCTTGTATGCAACCGGCTCGATAGTGCCCGATCGGTTCGCTTTTCGCAGTATCGCCAGAGCTTCCCGAACCAGTGCGGCAGCTTTCTCGTGATCCCGCGCGCGGCGCTCCAGATGAATTGCCAGTTGCTCGTACGCTTCGAGTCCTTCGCGCGAATCTCCTAGCATTTGTTGCCAGAGATTCTGCGCCTGATCGAATTCGCCCGCACGCTTGGCCAGCAGCGCCAGCGAACGCCGCGCTTTGCGCCCCGCGTCTTCCGGCAACTCGCAGATGATCGAGCGCGCATACAACCTGCGGGCGCGAACCGTTTCTCCGCGCCGCTCACAGATTCGCGACACGCCAAAAAGTTCCAGCGCGTCCTGCCCGCGCTCTTCCGGGTTCGACAGCAATCCGAGCACTCGCGTAGCCAGCGCCGCCAGTCCGCGCAAATCCATCTGATTGTGATGAAAAATGGGAACCAGCGGTTCGGGCGAACCTCCCCGCAAGTAGCCGAAGTAAATTGACGGGATCAATTCCGACGGAAGGTCATCGCAACGATTCCACCCAAGCACGTGGCGCTCCAGTTCCGGCAGTCGCACCGAGCCGAGCCTCGGCCGCCACAAGTTGCGCGCCGGATGCAGAAAGTCGAGATGCGCGCGCGGCGCGGGCGTCTTGATGGTCCGCGTCATTCGATAGCGCGTTTCCAGCAGCGGCCAATCGAACGATTTGCCATTGAAGGTCACCAGCACGCTCCGTTCGGACATCCGTTCCGCCAGCTCCAGCAGCAGCGAATGTTCTTCGCTGTGCTCCCGCATGAAGAACTGCTCCACTTCCAGGCCGCCCGCGTCCCACCAGGCGATGCCCACTAAAAACGCGTACGTTCCCGAACCGCCCGACATGCCCGTGGTTTCCGTGTCCAGAAAAAGCCACTGTCGCGGATCGGCAACTTCTTTCGGAGCGCCGGGCGCTATCAATCGCAGCACCGCAAGATCGAACGAATCTTCCGGAGCGCCCAGGTCGTCACCGGCGGCAACCTGCTCCGAAAACCAGCGACGCATCCAAAGATGTTCGCCGAAGCGATTGCTTCGCGGCACAGCCCCCAAAATCTGTGCCAGCCCTTCTGCGCCTGGGGGAATCTCCGGGACCATTCCCCGAACCAACGTTTCGCCCTCGCGCGCACTCACCGGCACGTACTCGCGACGCCGCGCTGGTTTCAGCGCCGCCAGTCCCGAATATGGATCGCGCGCTTGGCTCATGCTGCGCTCGCCGCATCAGCCATCGAACAAAGCCGCTTCACGATCGCCAGCGCCGCTTCTTTCGTCCGCTCGCTTTTTTCTCCAGCCGGCCCGACGCACGAAGGGCAGCCGTTTTCACACGGGCACGCTGCAATCATTTCGCGCGTGCGCCGCAGCAGCAGGTCGCAAACGCGATAGAGCGGCTCGCTGAATCCAATCCCGCCCGGATACGCGTCATACAGATAAAGATTCGGCTCGAAAAATTCCTTTTCCTCATCCACTTCAGCCATGGACGGTGGCGCGTCCTGCCATTCCGTTTCCACTCCGGGGCTCGGTAGACGCTCGCCTACCGCCGTTCCCAGATCGCGCCGATCGCACATCAGCAACAAAGAAGCCATCGATTCCAGCGCATGGAGCAGTCCATATATTCCGCTTTGTCGCTCGGAAAGCGCGAAGGGCAGGCTCTCCAGCAGCGGCCGTTCCAAAGTGATCCAGAATGCGGTGGTGTGCATCTCGTTTTCCGGTAGTTCCAGCTTGCCGTCGCCAATGTTCTCGTTGGTGAAAAATTTAATCTTCTTGAAGCCGATCACCTGCGATCGAACCAGTACGTCTCCATGCGCCTTGGCGGCAGGTCCCACCGCGCTTTCTTCTTCCGCAATCTCCAGCACGCGTACTTGCGTGTAACGGATCGCGTCCGTGTAGTAATCCACGTTCACCGGCTTCACGTATGCTTTGCGCTCCTCAAAATCCAGCCGGTCCACGTGATATTGCTGCCCCTGGTGCAAGTAAATCGCTCTCGGGTGCACGGTAGTCAGCGCCGACGAAAAATCCACCTCGCCAATCACTTCCGGCTCGCCGTGCTCGTCGTCGCCCTTCGTATCGACAATGATGAAGTTGTCGGACGTAACCGAGCGCAGGCTCACCGTATCCGCCGGGTACGCCTCCTGCACCCAATGCCAATTCCCGCCGCTGCGGTGCAGGTATCCGGCTTCCGCCAGCCGCGCGCAGAGCTCTTGTACGTTCACGCTGCCAAATCTCTCGTCCGGCGTGATGGGCAGCTCAAACGCCGCGCACTTCAAGTGATTCACTAGAATTTCCAGATTGTCCGGCTGTATAAATGCATGTTCCGGCGATCGCCCGAAAAAATAATCCGGATGCTGCACGATAAATTGGTCGATGGGAGCGGAGGACGCCACCAGCACCGCGCAAGACGTTCCGCTGCGCCGCCCGGCTCGCCCCGCGCGCTGCCAAGTGGACGCGATCGACCCCGCGTAACCGGCCATCACGCACGCGTCCAGCGAGCCAATATCGATGCCCAATTCCAGCGCGTTGGTGGCCACCACTCCGCGGACGCGCCCCTCGCGCAATCCGCGCTCGATATCGCGCCGCTCGCCCGGTAAATATCCGCCGCGGTAGCCGCGGATCGGCTCGGGCGCGCCGGGCTGCGGCCGATTGGCCTGCTGCAAATATGTCAGCAGCACTTCGGTATGCAGCCGGCTATTTGCAAACACGATGGTCTGCAGCTTGCGCGACAGCAGCTCTTTCGCCACGCGCGTAGTTTCGTTTAAGTAGCTGCGCCGAATTCCCAAATTACGGTTGATCATCGGCGGGTTGTAGAACACAAACAGTTTTTCCGCCGATGGCGCGCCGTTTTCTTCCACACTCGCGACCGGCCGCTCGATCAGTTGCCCGGCCAGCTCGCCGGGATTCGCGATCGTCGCCGAGCAGCAAATAAATTGCGGGCGCGAGCCATAAAATTCCGCGATGCGCCTCAATCGCCGCAGCACGTTGCCCAGGTGGCTGCCGAATACGCCGCGATACGTATGCAATTCGTCCAGCACGATATAGCGCAGATTCTCGAACAGCCGCATCCATTTCGTGTGGTGCGGCAATATCCCGCTGTGCAGCATGTCCGGATTGGTCAGGATCACGTGCCCGCGCTCGCGAATCGCTTTGCGCGCGTCACTTGGTGTGTCGCCGTCGTACGTGAACACGCCGAATCGGTCGTCCAGCCGTGTGGCCAAATCATGCAACTCCGCGAGCTGGTCTTGCGCCAGCGCCTTGGTGGGGAAGAGGTAGAGCGCGCGCGTATCCGGATTTTCCAGCACCGCATTCAGCACCGGCAAGTTGTAGCAAAGCGTCTTGCCGGACGCCGTCGGTGTAACCACCACGAAATCTTTCCCGGCGCGCGCCAGTTCCGCTGCGGCTGCTTGGTGTGAATAAAGCTGCTCGATTCCCTTGGCTCGATACGCCCCAGCAAGCTCCGGCCGCACCCACTCCGGCATCGGACGAAATTCCGCTTCCCGCGCCGGAATATGCCGGATCACGGTAAGCACCTCCTCGCTGCGGTGCTTGGCCGTCAGGGAAGCAAGCGCCTCCTGCACGATATCCAAAGTTGCCGCTGGCCTCACGGCCAGACCACGCGTAGATGTCGCCATCCGTCCTCCGTCAGCCATGCGAGCGCGCATTCCGGGCGCGCCGAATTCCAGTTCCGCGGTTTTCCCGCGTTGCGGCGAACACCCGGTTTAGGTAGGGCTGGACTCGCCCGGCGCGTCATTCGCCTTTTGTTCGCTAAAGCTAACACGCTGCGCCAAGCCGCGCAACGGCTTTGCTTGCAAGGTCGAAACGGCCAGCAATTTCTCTCCAAGTCTCTTATCTTCATTTTTGTTGTTTCCACCGACCTACGGTAAGAACCCTATTTGCAATAGGTTAGAACTGCATCTGACTAGGGTGATAGGACGTCTAAGGATATAGAGGCGATTCAAATGCAGCTAAAACCGAAACTTATATCCAAATTCTTTGGATGCTTCGCGCTGGCGGCTCTCATCTCCGTCCCGGCCCTGGCATCTCCAGCCGCATCGGCGCCGTCCGAACACCCGGAGACCGCAAGCCCAGGCACGATTAACTATATCGAGGGAGCGGTGAACAGTGGCACCGAAACCCTCAGCTCGAAATCAGTGGGCACCGTCGCGCTGAAAGCGGGTCAAGTCCTGAGCACCGAGAATGGCCGAGTCGAGGTGCTGCTGACTCCGGGAGTGTTTCTCCGCCTCGGCAACGATACGTCCGTGAAAATGGTTTCCCCCAGCCTGCTCAACACGAAAGTGGATGTGACTTCCGGCGAAGCCACTGTTGAGGTCGACGAGTACCACAACGAGCAGAATTTGCTGATCGGAGAGGACGGTAGCACCTCCTACCTGGTCCACACTGGCCTTTACGATTTCGATCCGCAGCAGGGCCTCATCCGCGTGATTAAGGGTCAAGCTGTTGTGGTCTACAACGATCGTCACGTTCGCGTGAATCCGGGACGCGAAGTAAATCTATTTCCTGAGACCGCGAAGCTGAAGACCACGAAATTCAACGTGGGAGAGTACAAGAACGACGATCCTCTTTATAGCTGGACGAAGCTCCGCTCACAATACCTCGCCGAAGCGAACGTCGCCGAAGCGCCTTACGTGTACGGTGGCTGGCCTGGCTGGTGGGGGCCGGGATGGTATGGTTGGTATAGTTCAGGATGGTATTGGAACCCATGGTTTGCGTCCTATACTTTCATCCCGGGCGCGGGAATGATCGATAGCCCATTCGGCTGGGGTTTCTACTCGCCTTGGACTGTTGGTCTGGCGCCTTATGCTGTTTACGGTGGCCGCGTACGCGACTTTGGCCGCGGCTTTGACAGTTGGGGTATGCGAGGTCACGAGCACCCCTACGTTCCGCACGAAGGTAACTTCAATGCTGGGCTCCGTGGCTTTCACAACCGAGCTGGCGTAGGCGATGGTTTCCGCGGCAGCGCTTACGGCGACGGCGGCTTTCACGGCGGTGGTTTCCACGGCGGCGGGTTCGTTGGAGGCTTCGGTGGAGGGCACGGCCGATAAAGTTTGCCGCTTACGTTTGCCGATAAGATTGAGCGTCGGTTCGCGCGTGGCGGGGGGAACTGAGGCGTGAGGGTTTCACGCCTCAGTCTGTTTTTCCCGCCGCACAACGCGTGTGACCTACACTTTTACTTTTTATCGCATTACCAGCATCCCCCAGTCGTTCCATCCAACTGCCGCCAGTTGCCGCTGAAAACAGCGCTAAAATGCTCGCATCTGTTGCGGAGGCGCGGCCATGCCCGACGAGCTCATCCACGATTGGAATATCTACGCTGGCCCGGAGATTCCTCCTAGCCGCCGCGTGATGCTCAACGACGAAACTCTTCGCGACGGCCTGCAGAATCCGTCCGTCCGCGACCCCTCTGTCCCTGAAAAAATCGAAATTCTTCACCTGATGGAATCGCTCGGCATCGACCTCGTGAATATCGGCCTGCCAGGAGCTGGTCCGCGCGCTCTCGCCGATACCGAGGCTCTCGCGCGCGAAATCTTCAGTGCGCGCATGAATATCCGCCCCAATATCGGCGGCCGCACCCACAAGCTCGATATCCAGGCCATGATCGACGTTTGCCAGCGCGTAGGCGTGGCCATGGAATGCGCCATGTTTCTCGGCTCCAGTCCCATTCGCCGTCTCGTGGAAGATTGGACCGTCGATCACCTGCGCCGCACCACCGAAGAGTCAGTGAAGTTTGCGGTCGACGCCGGCCTTCCGGTCATGTACGTCACGGAGGACACCATCCGCACCGATCCGGCCACGGTCATCGCGCTCTACTCCACGGCCATTAGCGCCGGTGCTCGCTCCATCGTCTTGTGCGACACGGTTGGACACGCCACTCCGCGCGGCGCCTACAACCTCGTAAAATTTGTCATCGAAAATGTAGTCAAGCCCAGCGGTGAAAAAATCCGTGTCGATTGGCACGGGCACAACGATCGCGGCCTTGCCGTCGCCAATTCGCTCGCGGCGATTGCCGCGGGCGCCGATCAAGTGCACGCTACGGCTCTGGCGCTCGGCGAGCGCGTCGGCAACACGCCGATGGAACTGATGCTCGTCAATCTTCGGCTTCTTGGCCTGATCGATCGCGATCTCTCGCAAATGAAAAAATATTCGGAAACGGTCGCTCGCGCCACCGGCACCGTCATTCCTCCCAATTATCCCGTCGTCGGCCAGGACGCGTTTCGCACCGCCACCGGCGTGCACGCCGCCGCCATCGCGAAGGCCTACAAAAAAGGCGATCTGATGCTGGCCGATTCTGTCTATAGCGGAGTCCCCGCGCATCTCTTCGGCCTCGAGCAGGTAATCGAAGTCGGCCCCATGAGCGGCCGCTCCAATGTCGTGTTCTGGCTCGAAAAGCACGGTGTCGCCGCATCCGACGACGCCATCGACCGCATCTTCGCCGCCGCCAAACAATCCGCGCGCATCCTCACCGAAGACGAAATCCTCGCACTCGCCCATTCCTCCGCCGCCCGATAAGCGGATGGTCGGCCTCTTCATCTGAGCTTCGAGTTGGTTCTCCGTTACACCTGACCTTCCGTACAGGTGCGCCTCACCCCCGTCTCGGTAAATTAGAATAATCGAACGGTTACGTTCCCGTGTTTAAAACGGCGGCTCGAAAGGTGCGCGAGCCGCTGGCCAATGGAGATACCAGTGAAAACGACGGTAAGCCTCGTCTGTTTAATTTTGCTCGCTTCGCTGACTGCCGGAGGCGCGGAGATCGAAAAGGTGGCGCAGATCTGCCAGACAGGAATCTGCCTGTATTGGTGGCCTAAGCTTCCGAAGATCGAGGGCTGGCACCAGGACCAGACCGCCAGCATGCAGTTTGGTGTGAACGCGCTGGCCCCCGATGGATTCATATTTACGAACGCCGTGGCCGTCATGTACGCCAACGCTTCTTACAAGCCGCGAGATCCGGAAACGAAATCGATGCAAATGTTTATCGCGGCTGATGAAAGACAGTTTGAGGCATCGGAACGAGGCGTCCAGATTGCAGAGGTCAAGCCCCTGATGACCGCTGACGGGAAACTGATGCGTTCCTTCACGTTCTTTCCAAAGTCGCGGGGAAACTGGGAGCAAGTGGCCTATGGCGACGAGGGCGAATACTACTTAACTTTCGTCCTCAGCTCTAAGTCGAAAACCGGCTTTCAAGACGCCGAGGGCGCTTACCGCGAACTGATAGCTCATTACAAAGAAAAGATGTAGCCGGCGCTAAAATTCCCTCCACGAAAAGCGTGAAATCCAGACTGCATCTGCTGTATGTTTCTTAGCATGGCCACTTTTTCCATGCGCGCCAGCGACGATGCTGCGGCCAAGCTCGCCGAAGACGTACGCTGCGCCCTCGCCCTCGCCTGGATCGAACGAAATTGCGCCTGGGTTACCGAGCAGCAAATCCGCCTCACTGAAATTCCAGCTCCGGAGTTCCACGAAGCGCAGCGCGCCGAAGCTTTAAAAGTCATGTTTGCCGAGAGCGGCTTCGACGTTCACATCGATTGCGCCGGAAACGTGGTCGCTGAGCGCCCCGGCTCGGACAAACACAATGTCGTTCTGTTTGCCGCCCACCTCGATACCGTCTTCCCTGAGGGCACCGATGTCTCTGTCCGGCGCGCGTCGCGCCGCTTGGTTGCTCCGGGAATTTCAGACAACGGCGCGGGCATTGCCGCTCTCGTCGGCTTGGCCCGCGCTTTCAGTGAATCGCGCATTCAAACCGACAAGATGATTGTTCTTGCAGGCGACGTCGGCGAGGAAGGCGAAGGCAATTTGCGCGGCATTCGCCAGCTCGTCGATGCCTACAAGTCGCGGCTCACGGCCGTCGTCGCAGTGGACGGCCCTTCCACCGACTACATCACTACGCAAGGCATCGCCTCGCGCCGTTTTGAAATCCGCATCGAGGGACCGGGCGGTCACAGCTGGTCCAATTTCGGGGCGCCCAATCCGATCACCGTGTTAGCGCGCGGCATCGTTCGATTTTCTTCCGTGCACATCCCGCGCGAGCCGCGCAGCTCGTTCAATTTCGGAGCGATTGATGGCGGCACCGCCGTGAACTCCATTCCCACGCGCGCCTGCCTCAAGGTCGATCTTCGTTCGGAAGACGATTCGGAGCTGAGCCGCCTCGAATCCGCTTTGCGCGACGCCATCCAGGCCGGACTGCGCGACGAACTGGCCATCTCCGATTGGCCGGTCGATTCTCTCGATTTGAATTTCCGCTCCCTCGGAGCACGCCCCGCCGGAAAGCTACCGTCGGATTCACCCCTGCTTGCCACCATCCGCAATATCGATCGCTTTCTCGGTAACCGCTCGCGCACGGAACGCAGCTCTACCGACGCCAATCTCCCGCTCTCGCTCGGAATTCCCGCTGTTGCGCTCGGCGGAGGGGGCACCGGCGGCGGCGCCCACACCCCCGACGAATGGTTTGATCCCACCGGCCGCGACCTGGGCCTCAAGCGCCTTTTCCTGATCGCCGTAGCTCTGGCCGGCCTCGAACCCTGACGCTGTGAGCTGCGTCTCCTCGATCCTGTAGTTCCGGCGCATGTAGCGCCACCCTTCACGGGCGGCACGCGACCGCCGCGTAATATTCAATACTGGCTCGCGCTCGCCACTCGACTCTCAATCGAAGCCGTCTGTTCCCGAGACCCCTGCACTCTGGCGCGGCGCATTTCAATCCGCCACGCGTTTGCCCGTTTCCGTGTGGAGTGCGGCGGCTTGCCGCCGCTGTTTCCCGGCGCCTTCCTGCAACCCGTGCGACACAAGCGAGAGCCTTGTGGTTCGCAGCTTTAGCTGCGACATAATCAGCGCGCGTCAGCGCGCCAACCTTTCGCGCATCTCCACCCACGCGAAGTTTCCGGGTTTTCTTCCCGCCGCAAGCCTGAGCCCTCATCTCGCTGCCGCAAGCGGGACCACCTGCCCGCAAACTTGCCGTTCATCGCAAGCCCGCATACACTTTCATTCGCTCCATGCATGAGCGTCCCCAACGAATCAGAAAATGAGCAAACGCCTCCTCGCGGATCTCGCCTTGGGTTTCGCCTCGCTGATCTGGGGCGCCACATTCCTCTTGGTCAAAGACGCGCTCGCCGATATTTCCGTCTTTGCCTTTATTGCCGTCCGCTTCGCCATCGCCGCCTCGGTAATGGCCGTCATCTTCTGGCCCTCCATTCGCAAAATGAACGCGCGGACTATCTGGTCCGGCGTGCAGATCGGCATCTGCATGTTCGGCGGCTACATTTTCCAGACCACGGGGATTAAGTACACCACTCCCACGAAAGCCGCATTCATCACGGGAATGTGCGTCGTGCTGGTGCCGATCCTCCTCGCGATATTTGCCCGCCGCCGCATCGCCCCCTGGGTTTGGACCGGCGTAGCAGCCGCCATGCTCGGCCTTTATTTTTTGACCATTCCACCCCAGGGCTTCGGCGGCCTCAATCGCGGCGACCCGCTCGTCTTCGCCTGCGCCGTCATGTTCGCGCTGCACATCATTTTCATCGGACGCTACGTGGGCGACCATTCGGTCGGCGCGCTGGCGTTTTTGCAGGTGGCCACCACGGCGGTGCTTTCCGCGATCTTTTTGCCGGTCGTTGCCGTTACCGGCTGGGAACAGCCGCGCATCCACTGGAGCCACGAGCTGATTGCCGCCATCCTGATCACCGCGATCGGTTCAACCGTCATTGGCTTTTCGTTTCAGACCTGGGCCCAGCAGCACACATCTCCATCTCACACCGCTATCATCGTCAGCCTGGAGCCGGTATTCGCGGCGCTCACGTCTTGGATTTGGGCACACGAACATTTCAGCACGCGCACCCTTGCAGGCGCGGCGCTCATCCTTGCCGGAATCCTGATCGCCGAGCTATTGGGTCCCGCCCCGCTCGCCGCCGAATCGCCCGAACCAATCGCCGGCGCCCTAGAGTAGTCATACGCGAGGCCGCGGAAAAGCCGATTGCTGCTGCCGAAATTTCCGCGTAACCTTTCGCCGCCTCGGCGGTTTTATCTGATGTAAGCCTGCCGGGGACCGGAACTTCGCTGAAGCCGGCTTCTCAGCCCGGCCATCGTGTCGTGAAGCTAGATCTCGTCAGGGCACGGTTTCAACTGTGCCGCCGGTCCGCTGTACTCCAGCGGCTTCAGCCGCTGAGGGCTGATCGGCCGGCCTTTTCGCACGGCAGTGAGGCTGCCAATGACTAAGTCTGAATTTCGAAGGGTCGCTCTCGGTTTTCCCGAGACCACCGAAAAAGCCCACCAAAGCCACCCGGATTTTCGCGTGGCCGGGAAAATCTTCGCCACGCTTGGCTATCCCGGCGCGCAGTGGGCCATGGTCAAGCTCACTCCCGAGCAGCAGTCTGAATTTGTAAGCGCCGAGCCCTCCGTGTTCGTCCCGGTAAAGGGCGGCTGGGGACGCAAAGGCGCCACAAACGTGAAATTGCGTCCGGCAAAGAAGGCGAGTGTTCGCAGCGCGCTGGCTGCGGCCTGGTGCAACACCGCTCCAAAGCGTCTGGCGCGAGAATTTGAAGCGAAACTGTGACGCGCAGGAACAGAGTTTTGAACGTAGTTCCGGGTCCCTCAGCCCGGCTCGCTCCGCATGGCGTAAGCGATGCCATCCACGGTGCGCTCGGCACCTTTTCTAGCAGCACGGCGGCCGACCTTGGGGGGTGTCATCCTGAGGGAGTCCGCGGCGGACGACCGAAGGATCTCTCTTCGGTTTTTGTTTGGCGATTTCGCGAGTTGCGGAAAACGGTGAACAACGGCTAATGAGCGCGAAGCCCGACGCCAGCGAAAAGCTTCTGATCGAGGCGGCGCAAAAAGATCCGCGCCGGTTCGCCGATCTGTACGAGGCGAACTTCGAGCGCGTCTACGCCTACGTCGCGCGCCGGGTCCGCGAGCGAGCCGATGCCGAGGACGTCACCGCGGAGGTGTTTCATCAGGCGCTCGCCAATCTGAACAAATTCGAGTGGCGCGGCGCGCCCTTCTCCGCCTGGCTTTTTCGCATCGCTTCGAACGCAATTGCGGACCGCTGGAATCGAGCCGCGCGCGAAAGCGGAAATCCGCCATCGCCCCGCGCCGACGACCCGCCTGATCCGCGCGAAGCCGCGAGTCCTGAAGAGATCGAGCAGCGGGCGCGTCTGTTTCGTCTGATCGCCGATTTGCCGTCCGATCAGCGCTCGGTCATCGAAATGCGTTTCGCTGCGGAGAAGAGCATCGCCGAAATCGCGCGCGAACTCGGACGCACCGACGGCGCCATAAAGCAGTTACAGTTCCGCGCCATTCGCGCTCTGCGCAACCGGTGGCAAAAGCCGCAGCGGAAAAGAACGAGTGCTAAACATGGCTAAGCAATCGCCCAGCGAACAGCTCGACTTCGTAATCAGCCGGCTTCTCGGCCGTCCCGATGCGCCGCTGCCGCGCGACGAAGCGGCGCGTGGCTACGATCCGAGTTTCTCGCCGGTCATCGAGGTGATCGCGGCCCTTCGCGATTTGCCGCGTCCGGATTTCAAAGCACGCCTCAAGTCGGATTTGGAAAGGAGAACATCGATGGCAAGCAGCGCGCAAGCTCAACCGGTTCCCGAAGCTCGCGCCACGGTCACACCCTATCTGAGCGTCAGGGGAGCGGCCGCGGCAATCGACTTTTACAAGAGGGCCTTCGGCGCAACCGAGCAATACCGATTGGAGCAGCCGGACGGCCGCATTGGCCATGCCACCATCGACATTGCCGGCGCCAAAATTTACCTGGCGGACGAATTCCCGGAGGCCGGGTTTAAGAGCCCCGAGTCGCTCGGTGGATCGCCGATCATCATTCATCTGGATGTCGCCGACGTGGACGCCTTAGGGCGCCAAGCAGTTGCCGCTGGGGCGACAGTCGTGCGCCCCATCGCGGATCAGTTCTATGGCGCTCGCTCTGGCCAGTTCCGCGATCCGTTCGGCCACACCTGGACGCTCTCGACGAACAAGGAGGCGGTATCGCCCGAGGAGATGCAAAGACGCAACGACGAGATTTCACGGCAACAAACGGCCACATCCGAAGAAGCAAAATCTCCAGGCGGGCCCGCGGCCTACATTCGCGAAGGATTCCACACCGTCACGCCGTATCTGATCATTTCCAACGCGGCGCAGTGGATTGATTTCATGAAGCGCGCTTTCGGCGCCGAGGAAAAATTCCGCGTACCGCGCCCCGGTACCGATGTAATCATGCACGCCGAAATACAGCTCGGTGATTCGATGATCGAACTAGCTGACGCGAATGAACAATTTCCCGCCGTGCCGATGACCCTGCTCATTCGCGCCAGCGATCCCGACGCGATGTATGCGCGCGCGATCGCCGCCGGCGCGCATCCCGTTGAGCCCGTGAAAGACCAAGGCTACGGCACGCGCGCCGGCACCGTCCGCGATGACTCCGGCAACAATCTGCACATCTTCATGCCGCTTCCCGGCGACAAAATCTTCCAGGAATTTCGCAGCGTCACGCCGCATCTCTATGCGGACAACGCCCCCGCATTGATCGAATTCCTCGAAAAAGCGTTCGGCGGAAAAGAGGTCTATCGCGCGCAGCTTCCGGACGGCAACATTCCCCACGCGCAGGTGCGCGTCGGAGACTCGCTCATTGCCCTGGCTGGTTCGCTCGGACGCAGCACGTATCCGATCCGGCCGTCCACCATTCACTTGTACGTGCCGGATACCGACGCGGTCTACCAGCAGGCACTGCGCGCCGGAGCGGAGTCGATTGAGGCCCCCAGCGATCAGCCCTACGGCGACCGCAGCGCCGGCGTGCGCGATCCGTTCGGCAACCAGTGGTTCATCGCCACGCACATTCGCGACGTTGCGTCGTGATGTGTTCGCGTCAAGCTGCGAAGTAGGGGATTCGGAGCTCTGTCGCGCGCCACGTGCCGAAATTGCGGACGAACGCCAAAAACCGCTCCTTAAGCGCGGTTCAGGGCGCATTTCGATACACGAAAATGGCCCAATGGTTGTCATGCACCACCACAACCTTATTGCACCTATTTCTTCGCCGCATATTCGCTCGACCGTGGGGAAAAAACGAAGAGGTGCGAACGTCATTCGCGCGTGGACGCAGGCTGGGGCTGATCTTGAAGCGAGCGTGCGCGCGAGCGATCGACGGCCAGTCCCGCCTGCGCGGCGATCACGGTAAACACGTTCAGCTCGTCGACGGTAAACATTCCGCGCCGCGAAAGATTATCCACGTAGAGCAATCCGAACATCTGCGCTTTGGTTCCCAGCGGCGCGCACATCGCCGACTGAATTCCGGCGGCGACCACGCTTTTGCTCGCTGAGAATCTTGGATCGGCTGTCGGATCGGTGAGCAGCAGAGGCATGCCGCCGTTCATCACCTGGCGGATGATGCTCTGCGAAATCGTCAGGTGCGGCGCTCCGCCTGCTTGGCCAGCCTTGCTCTCCGAGCGATAGCGAATCACCGCCGGCTGAAAACCGTACGGTTCCTTGCTGAAATCGCGCCGCCCCATGGATTCACTATCGAGCAGCATTGTGTAGCCGCGCTCGGCGCCGTCGATTTCGAGTGCCAGATCGATAGCGCGCCGCGCGATTTCGTCCACGGAAGTCAATTCCGCTAGAGTGCTGCTTACGCGCGGCAGCAGCGCCAGCAATCGATTTTCATGTTCGGCGAAGCGAGCCCGTTCCTCGCGGCTGGCGGCGCGATCCGGCTGCGGAACATCAGCTCCGCCGATCGGCTGCACTGGAAGGAAACTCCCGGAGTACGCCGACTCGGAGAGCGCTTTCGTGACGCGTGGCGGCAGCTTGGCCGTCCCGTAGGTCACCATTTTGCGCGCCGAAGAGTCCTCGAAGAATCGCAGCCGGTATTCGCCGACCACCACTTCGTCGTTCGGATTTAAGACCGCTTCCTTGACGGCGAGGCCGTTAACCTTCACTCCGTTCGCGCTGGAGCGGTCGATGATCTGCCAGCGGCCATCCATGGTGGAGCGAACCACGGCGTGCTGTCGCGAGACGCTGGCATTGTCGAGCACCAGATTGCTCGATTTCGCGCGGCCAATCGAGATCGGCCGGTCGCCGAGAATTTCGAAGACGCGCGTGTTTTCGCCTGTGTGATGAATCAGGAATCGTGGCATCGGAAAGCGCCCGCTTAATCGCCGGTTTCGATCTTGGCGCGGCCTGCCGCGCGAATCAAGAATTTGAGCGGCAGGACTTGCTCGATTCCTAAACCCGGCGGTGGGGAATTAGTTGTGGTGGAATTTCACGTCGAGCGCTTCGTGCATGGACGGGACGTGGAGATGTTTCTTTTCAAACGTGGAGATGTCGGCTTCGTGCACCAGTGTGAGTCCGATGTCGTCGAGTCCCTTCAGCAGGCAATCGCGGCGGAAAGGATCGATGGTGAAGGAGTAGCGCAGGCCTTTGTCGTCGGTTACGGCTTGCTGTTCCAGATCGACCGTTACGCGATAGCCTTCGTTCGCCACCGTGCGCTTGAACAGCTCGTCTATTTGCTCGTTTGAGAGCGTGGCCGGCAGAATGCCATTCTTGAAGCAGTTGTTGTAGAAAATATCGGCATAGCTGGGCGCCAGGATCGCGCGGAATCCGTAATCGAGGATGGCCCAGGGCGCGTGTTCGCGGCTCGATCCGCAGCCGAAGTTCGCGCGCGCCAGCAAGACGCTCGCGCCTTTGTAGCGCGGGTAGTTCAGCACGAATTCGGGATTGGGCTTTTCGCCAGGCAGATAGCGCCAGTCGTAGAAAAGCGCGCGGCCGAATCCTTCGCGCGTGCAGAGCTTCAGGAACTGCTTCGGCACCATCTGATCGGTATCAACATTCACGCGATCGAGCGGCGCGACGAGTCCAGTGCGTTTTGTGAATGGCTGCATTATTCCGCTCCTTCCGCGCCGTTCCATTTGCGCACGTCGACGAAATGGCCTTCGATTGCCGCCGCGGCGGCCATCACCGGGCTGACCAGATGCGTGCGGCTGCCTTTGCCTTGGCGGCCTTCGAAATTGCGGTTCGATGTGCTGGCGGAGCGTTCGCCCGGCAGCAACACATCGTCATTCATCGCGATGCACATGCTGCAGCCCGCGTCGCGCCATTCGAAACCGGCGTCACGGAAAATTTTGTCGAGGCCTTCTTTTTCGGCGGCGGCTTTCACCACGCGCGAACCAGGGACGACGAGCGCCTGCTTCAGAGATTTCGCCACGTGCTTTCCGGCGACAACTTTTGCCGCGGCACGCAGATCCTCCAGCCGGGAATTGGTGCAGGAGCCGATGAATACCCGGTCGAGCGAAACGTCTTCCAGCGCCGTGCCGGGTTTCAGTCCCATGTAAACGAGTGCGCTCTCCGCCGCTTTGCGATCCACCGGATCGGCGAACGAGCCAGGATCGGGGACGCGGCCAGTAACGGCGGCAACCATTCCCGGATTGGTGCCCCAAGTGACCATCGGGGCGATCTCCTCCGCCTTCAGCGTGACCACTTTGTCGTATTGCGCGCCGTCATCCGTGGCGAGCGATTTCCAATACTCGACCGCTTCTTGAAACGCTTTACCCTGCGGCGCAAACGGCTTGCCTTCGACGTACGCGAAGGTGGTTTCGTCCGCGGCGACCATTCCGGCGCGCGCGCCGCCTTCGATGGTCATGTTGCACATGGTCATGCGGCCTTCCATGGAAAGCCCGCGAACGGCTTCGCCGGTGTATTCGGCGACGTGTCCATTGCCGCCGCCGATGCCGATTTTGCCGATGATGGCCAGGATGATGTCCTTGGCAGTGATGCCGTGCGGGCGCTTGCCCTGCACGTCGATCTTCATGGTTTTCGATTTGAACTGCGTGAGGCACTGCGTGGCCAGCACGTGTTCCACTTCGCTGGTGCCGATGCCAAAGGCCAGCGCGCCAAGCGCGCCGTGCGTGGAAGTGTGGCTATCGCCGCAGACGATGGTGCAGCCGGGCAGCGTGATGCCAAGCTCCGGGCCGATCACGTGGACGATGCCTTGATTGCGGCTCTGCATGTCAAAAAGATTGATGCCGGACTCCTGGCAATTTTGCGCCAGAGCTTCGAACTGCATGCGCGCGTCCGGGTCGGCGATGGGCAGCGCGCGATTTTTCGTGGAAACCGAGTGGTCCATCACCGCGAAGGTAAGTTCCGGGCGGCGGACTTTGCGGCCGGCGGATTTGAGTCCGGCGAATGCTTGCGGGGAAGTGCCTTCGTGGACCAAATGGCGGTCGATATAAATCAGAGTAGGCTTGCCGGGTTCTTCGCGCACCACGTGCGCGTCCCAAATTTTTTCGTACAGTGTGCGTGCTGGCATGGCGTTAGAGATTACTCCCCCCTGCCTGATATTGAAACACCGCGGAAGACGGATATGAAATGAAAATCGGGACGCGAATTGCGTTGGAACGCGGCGAAAAATCGCAAATTCTAAATGCACCGCGAAGTTCCGCCCTTGCAGATGCCCGGTCGTTTGTTTTCATCAACTTAGATGTGTTCACGGTCGATTGACCGTTCCGCCCCTGGAAAGCGAAGTTTGCGCGAAAAAGGCGAATGAGAGGCGAAGTGTCGGAGGCACTCGCGCGAGCGGGCAATACTGCGTCGTCCTGTCGCGCAGAATTTTCCGCCGTATCGAATCTTTCCACTGGATCTTCCCCCCGACGCGCCCGAAATCACCGCGCCCCAAAATCCCTCAATTAGCATATTACCACGCGATGCAAGGGGCACGAAAGGTTTGGGGACGTGCGTGCCATCAATTCGAAACGGCTGCAGGAGGGGCCGCCCCCCGTATTCACCTTTTCTGATCGGCCTCGGTCTCGAACAGCAGGTCCGACAGTTTCGAGTCTGTCCAACCCTTTTCGCGCATTTTCGTTCGCACTTCAGTTTGAATCGAGGGTGGTGCATTTCTGACGTATTCTCGTGCACGCTCGTAAATCAGTCTCGTTTGCTTTCTCTCCGCGTCGAGTTTTTCAAGGTAACGCACGGCGTCGTCGGGGGAAAACTCCCGTGTGAGTTTTTCATTCCAGTTCGTCGTAAGGCCTGTCCATATTATGGCTCCGATTTTCTCGTGCTTTGCGAGCCAGGTTTCCAATTCTGCGGCGACCGTGGGAAGGATCGCTTCATCAGCGCTGCCCGGAGGGTAGGAGCGAATCTTGCGGAGTGGACAGCCCTCCCGCTCCTGCAGATTTCGGCGAGCGGCCTCTAACTCGGCGAGCTCGCTGAGCGCCCAATATGTTCGCTGTGGAGCGGAACTTGGCTGGATAACCAGCGTGAGCCGGCCGTCCTCCGAAATCCGCGCGAACTCAATGGGCAGCACCGGGCCTTCCTTTCGCCACTTGGTTTTGATCCTGAGCGATCCCGGGCACCAGATCAGCGAACCCCAGCCGATTACCGCGATATTCATATGTGCCTCAAGCTGTGGAAGACGATCGGTGGATTCTATCTCATTTCAGTAATGGTCAGAGTTCAGAAATCGTCTCCCAAGGGGCGCCATTTCTTTGGGGCTCGTGCACCCGAAGATTTGGACGCGAGAATCGTAAAAGCAACTGTCCCACGCTCAAGCAAAGAGCGCGGGGTGCCCGGACAAGGTACTCGGGTTTGACGTAGCGGGATGGTACCATGCCCGGCGAAATGTTCACGGGCAAGTCCCCGATAAAAGCCTAGGCCACGCGCCCGATCATGAACGAGAATTCGGATCGTTTCTCGAGGAATCCTTGATGCCGTCGACGAATTTCGCCGAGACGTATTCCAAGTTTTCAGACGATGAGCTTTTGAATCTGGCCGTCGATGCTCACACCCTGACAAAAGATGCCCGTTCAGCTCTCTCGGCGGAGTTGGCAAGGCGGAAGCTTGCTGGCAGCGACGTTGCCAAGCGCCGCGACTATCTTGCAGCGACTAAACCCGGTCACTGGACGGGCAGGAAGGAGTTTGTAGCGCGCTCATTCAACGGATTCGGCACCGCGATCTATGGGAAGCGGAACTTTCGGGCCGACGGCTCCTTTTTGACGACGAAATGGATCGTCCTTTTCTGGATTCCGCTCGTGCCCTTGGGAAGCATGCGGCTGAGAAGGGTTGAACCCGAGCGATCCGCATTCTTGATGCTATCGTCCTCCCGCTATCACGTTCTTTCAAAAGCAAGCCCCAACGCGAGACAGGTGCTCTACGTCTATGGGTTTGTCGCGAGCTTGATAGTTCTATCCGTCGCCTGTGTGAATATGTCTTTGCCGGACACCGTCGGACTAGTCTTGTTTGCCGCACTTTGCTGCGTCCCCTGGATAATGCGCAAGACGGGGAAGGCGCGGACCGACCGGAAGTTGCAGACGGATGAATCGCGCTAGCCTCGTCCTCTGCCCGGCCGCGTAGCTGACTCAATGCAAACCGCTCTTGAGCCTGGTGGAACATCGTTTAACCGTTTCGAAATGAAACCGTGCAATGGCGGCTACACAGCATGCGGACTCCTCACATATCAGCGGCGTTGAAAATAGAATTTTGGGGGGACGCCGAGGATTTTTTTGAAGGCGGCGATGAAGGCGCTGGGGGTGCTGTATCCGGCGTCGAGCGCGGCGGTGGTTACTTTGGCGCCTTCGGCGAGCAGGCGCATTCCACGCATGAGGCTTAGTTGCTGGCGCCATCTGCCGAGGGGCATGCCGGTTTCCTTTTGAAAAAGACGTTCGATGGTGCGCTTGCTGGCTCCTGCTTGCCTGCACACGGCGGCGAGCGGAAGGCGATCGCCGGATTCGGAAAGGAGCGCGCGGGCCACTCGAAGCGCGCGGGCATCGACCGGGTTGGCAAGCTGGAGCGGAACCGTCTGGATGGTTGCCAGTTGGTCGAGGATGACGGCGATCAGATGGGCGTGATGTCGATTGCTTTGCTGCAATTTTCCCAGCGCGCAGGCGTGGAGAATGAGTTCCTTGAGCAACGGCGGCACGTTGACCACGCAGCAGCGGCGCGGCAGAGCTTTGGCGAGCTTGGGCAGGAGGTAGAGCGTGCGCATGGAGACGCCGCCGGACATTTGAATGGTGTGGGCGATGGCGGCAGGAATCCACACGGCGCGATCGGGCGGGACGATCCACGCGCCGTCGGCGGTGGTGACGGTCATGACGCCGCTGGAGGCGTAGACGAGCTGGTCGCGGTCGTGAAAATGAGGGCGAACGACGTGGCCCGCAGGGTAGTCGTGACCAAGCGTGAGAACTGCGTAACGGCGGGAGCCGAGTTTTTCGTAAACGGCGTATTGGCGCGTTTTCGACATTGTTTGTCAAATTATCGAAAGCGCGCAAACGGAGCAAGCTTTAATGTCGCGCTGGGTGGGTATCGTCGAGAGGCACGGCGCGGGCGCAACCGCTGGCGCCGCCGTGGAGGGAACATTGAAGAACAATTCAGATTTCGAGCGCAGCTTGAGCTTGCTCCGAATCGGGGTGGTTGGCGCGGCATGCTTTTTCGCGCTCGGTCTGCTGAGTACTCGTGCGGCGGCAGCGCCGAGTTCGGAACCGTGCGCTTCCAATGAGACGAGCCGGCAGCTGGATTTTTGGGTCGGGAATTGGAACGTCAGCGATCAGGAATCTCCCGGCCAGGCGAGCAGCCGAGTTTCACTCGCATTGGGGAAATGTTTGGTGGTGGAAAACTGGAGCGATGGCGCAGGCAATCGCGGCGAGAATTTTTTCGGGTACAACGTTCCCGATAAAACGTGGGGCGGGATGTTTGCGGATAATCGCGGACAGTTGCACCTGTTCGTTCGCGGGACGGTGGCGGGCGGGAAAGCTGTGTTTTACGGGCCGAGCCGGGGCGCGCATGGAGTGACGGTCCTGAATCGCATCACGATTTTTCGGATATCGCGCGATCGAGTGGAGCAAACTTGGGAACAATCGACTGACGATGGCGCGAAGTGGACGACTGTTTTTCACGGCGAGTATTCGCGGGCAAAGAGGTAGCCAGCCAGGGTTACTTTCCCAAACAACAATTTAAGATGGTCGCGAGGCGCACGCCATTCCGGTGCCCCCTGTCAGGGAGCCGTTATAGTCAGGCGGCACTTCGCGCGGCGATACGGTCACAGTTCCTTATTTTCTTACGTCATAGTGACGAAGGACTAATATGCGGAGACAGGTTATGCGTTGAGGTGAGGAAGTGTCCATGAACGCAGCGTTGTGGGTGGCACAGGGAATCCTGGCGCTGGCATTCGCCGGCGCTGGAGGAATCAAAGTCTTTGCTTATGACAAGTACCGAAAAGTGTCCGAGAAAAATGGGCCATCGGGCGTGTCGCATGCGCTGGCGACTTTTATAGGCATTGCGGAGCTTGCCGGCGCGTTTGGCGTGGTTGTGCCGATGGCGGTTGATATCGCTCCTTGGCTCAGCGCGTGGGCCGCAGCGGCGCTTGCCACAGTCATGCTGCTAGCCGTGATCTACCATCTGCGCCGCCGCGAGATGCCTGGGCCTCCGGCGGTGCTTTTGTTGCTGGCGGCATTTGTCGCCGCAGGGAGGTTCTCCCACTGGCACTGATAGTCTGCGCGCTGGTAAGCCTGTGACGCTGGTCACAGGAGAATGTGTCGCGCGTCGCATCCCTCCGTGAAGAAATTTCCGAGAATCGAAGTGCGGAGGGTGCGAGCCATGATTACAGCGAAAGTGCAGTTAACGCAGCCGCTTGGAGCGGGGCGGCAATTCGTCGCGACCAGCGGTAGTGGACATCACATGCTGCTCGATGACGCTTTCGGTGCAACCGTTCCGAAGCCGATCGAACTGATGGCCGTGGCGTTGGCGGGTTGCACCGCTTTCGACGTGATTACGATCCTGCGACAAAAGCACCGCCAGAAAATTACCGGCTACGAGGTTCGCGTGGAGGCCGAGCAAGCCGAGCGGCCGCCGCAAGTGTTCACCGAGGTTCGAATCCACCACGTGATCACCGGAATCGACGTCGATCCTGCTGCTGTCGACTTGGCGATTCAGTTGTCTGAGGACAAATATTGTTCCGTGGGCGGCATGGTGAAACAAACCGCCGCGCTACATACTACCTACGAAATCGTGGATGAGAAAACGGAGTGGGTGCAACCGGTTCCGGTAAATGCCTGAGAGCGCGCGCCGCCGCGCTCGACGGAAGTAGAGTCCGCTTCACCGCTCGCATGTATTCGATATTCGCCGCAGTGTGCCCGCAAATTTTAGCTTCTCTCTTGACATCCGTGGCCGGACCGTCCATCTTAGTTGGCTTTCGCCAGGGAGCGGCGAAATCCATGGGCTGGCGTAAAAGAGGAGACGGTACTTGAGAGTTCGCGTTTGTTTTCACGACAAATGCTTTGACGGCGCGTCGTCCGCAGCTATTTTTTCGCGCTTCTATCGTGAACGCATCAATGCGGACGCGGAATTCCTCTATACCGGCATGACGCACAAGGCTTCGCAGCCGTTCGAAGAGGGCATGTTCGACGGCGACGAGAACGCCATTGTCGATTTCAAGTATTCGAGTTCGCCGAAGCTGACCTGGTGGTTCGATCATCACCAGAGCGCGTTCCTGAAGCCGGAAGACGCCGAGCAATTCCGGCAGGACCATTCCGGCAAAAAGTTTTACGACCCGAGCTATAAATCCTGCACCAAATTTTTGGCCACCATCGCGGCTGAAAAATTCGGATTCAACGCCGCACCGCTGGCGGAGCTGATCAAGTGGGGCGACATCATCGATGGCGCGCAGTTCGCTTCGCCGGAAGAGGCTGTCGGCCTTGCCGAGCCGGCGATGCGCATCGCGCTGGTGATCGAAGCGGCGCCCGATCCGAACATGGTTCCTTGCCTGATACCGGAGCTGGCCACGCGTCCGCTGGCGCAGATCGAGCAGCTGCCGATCGTGAAAAAATATCTTCCCGGGCTGCTGGAACGGCACCGGCGCTCGATCGACATCATGCGCGAGCGCGCGGATTCACGCGATGGAGTGATTTACTTCGACGTGACCGATCTCGATCTGGAGGGCTACAACAAATTCGTCCCGTATTATCTGTTTCCTGACGCCATGTACTCGGTTGGGCTTAGCGCTTCGCCCACGCGGGTGAAAGTCTCGGTGGGGACGAATCCTTGGAAGGAACCGCCCGAAGATGTGAATCTTGCGTCGCTCTGCGAAAAATACGGTGGAGGAGGGCACGCGCGCGTGGCCGCCATTTCGCTGGGGCCGGGCGACTTGGTGCGCGCGCGGCAAGTGGCCAAGGAAATTGCCGCGAGTCTGCGGCAGCAGTAGCGGCGGTTCCCTCATCGCGATTGCTTTCGCCCATGCTAAAATAAATATCCTTTCGGGCCGCTAGCTCAATGGTAGAGCAGCTGACTCTTAATCAGCGGGTTCCAGGTTCGAGTCCTGGGCGGCTCACCAATTCCTCAGATCACTCCAGACTACGTGATGCGCTCCTAAGGGCCGGAAGTCTTCGGTGCATGGCTCTCGCTGGCCTTGCGCGTCGTCGGGCTCACATCCACTTATCAATCGAGACGCTCTTGCCGTAGCTGAAGTTGGCGACTTGCGAGACCGGGTCGGTTTGGCCGCCGATTACGACGACGGAAATGCGATTGGGATGCGGGAACTTCGGGATGACCGCGTCGTCGGGCAGCTTGTACCAAGTGGCGAATGGCTCGACGCCTCTGAGCGCCTGGCCGTATTCGAACAGGTAGGACCAGTTTCGGTCGCGGTAGTCTTTTGCCGTTTGTGTAGTGTTTTTGTAAAAGTAATCGATTAGCTTCTCTTTGGTGTCGTAGCCCTGCTCTTTCAGGCTTTGGGCGCAAATGGGTTCGCAGAGCAGCAAGGCGCCGAAAAAGCCGGTGAAATCGTAGAAAAGGTCGACGTACTGCTGATCGAAATGCGGCGTGCCGCCCACGCCGCTGCCTTTTCCGACCTGTCCGGCGGAGATGCTATTTCCCGCGAACATGCTGACCACGTTTTCGTCCTTCTTAAAACCGTGCTGCACGTGGAAGGGTTCCCACGGACTAGCCTCCTCGTTCTCAGCCATGATCAGGTTGATGTAGTTGAGCGTGTTGCCCATGTCTCCCATGTAGGTTTCGCCGGGAATTCCGGCGTTGCCCAGGTTTTTGGAGGCTAACGTCCAGGCGCGGCCGATGGTGGCGTTGGCCTGAGCGAATGGGCCGAGCGCTCCGATGCTGCTATTCATGTTGATCTTGCCGCGGATCGGGCCGTTGACCAGCGCGCCGTAGGCGAGGTCGTTCGTGGAGCTAATCAGCGAAATGTAACCGGACGAGGCAATGGCCAGAATCACGGGCATGTATTCAGGCCTCGCGCCGGCCATCACGGCGTTGATGGCTACGTGCCGCACGGTAAACGTCCAAGCTTCCATCGCGTTTGTGCCGCCCGCCGCGGCGAGCTTGCCCACGACCTCATCGGGATGATGACTGGTTCCCGTCAGCATCTCCTCGACGGTTTCCTCGGTGGGAATGATGATCGGGAGATAATCCGTGTAGCCGTTGTTGCGATAGAACTCCTGCAGATTTTTCGCGGTGTCGGCAGGGAACGTTGGCGGCCCGACCGAAGGCGTTTGTGTTCCGGTCTTTTTATCGGCTGCGGTGAGCGGATCGGTGAGCGCGTCGTTCACCTCCTGCATCAGGGGCTTGTGTGTGGCGGGATCGGGACCATTGACGTACACCCAGAGCTGGTCCGGAGATTTTCCCCAAACTGGATGAGGAGTGAACACCAGGCGCAGGCGCGGCATTCCGCGCTTGGCGGCGTTGGTGATGCATTCCTGTTCAAAGGCCACCGTCACGATCGGGCAGGTTGGAACTCCCATTTTCTCAAGCGTTATGCAGTGACCGACGGTCGCTGGCGCGCAAGAGCTTCAATGACCAACACCCATAATGACCAGCGCGCCCGCAGCCTTTACCTCCGCCCAAAGCTGGGGATCATCCTGTGGATAATCGCCCGCCTTGCGCCGGTAAATCGTGGTGACAGTGGGCATGTGCTCCTTGAACCAGCGCTGCATCTCTTGGAAAAAGACATTGCCGTTGTTGAATCCGATGTCGACCAAGTAGATGGTCTTGCCGTCGAGAGAACTGTAGCGTGGGCGGCGCGGCGCCATCGGCATCAGGGTGATGGCTGGCGGCATGCCCTTGGGATTCAGTCCAACAATTTTCTGATCCGAGCCGCTGGAAGCTTCTCGCGCGGCGGCGCCTGGGGCGGCCACGGTCGTACCGGCCAGCAGGGCCGGTGACATCCCCAGAGCTTGCAATAGCTTGCGTCGATTGATCTTCATGTAGTCCTCCTCTCGCAGGCGGCGACATTGTACGCCGCGAATCCAAGATATGGTTACCAAAATCCGGATGGTAACGGCCGCTTCGGGCGCGCCGCTGCCCTGACGGCAATGTTGGGTGCGAAACTCGTCTAAAACTGGTGCTTGGCGCGGGGGAGCCTCTGCGCTAGGCTGGGGGCACTTTTATCGTCAAGGAGACGTGCCCAATGACGCAACAAGCCCCGACGCAGACGATTTTGGCGTGCTCGCAGTGCGGACGGACATTCGCGCAGTCGGACCTGGTGCAGATTGCCGGGAACTGGGTTTGCGGGACTTGCAAGCCGGCGTTTTTGAGCCGGGTGGTTGCGGGAGGCGTGTCGCAGTCGCGTTGGCATTATGGCGGCTTCTGGATTCGCTTCGCCGCGGTGTTCATTGACGGGCTGATCCTGGAGGCGGTGCAGATTCCTTTGTCGCTGCTCATCATGGGAACGATAGTATCTCCACTTCGGACGAATCGTGCCACCCCGGCGGCCGTAACCGGAGCCTCTCTGACCATGTCCGCGGTGATATTTCTGATCGCCGTTCTATATGAAGCGAGCATGATTCACTACTATGGCTCGACGCTTGGGAAAATGGCCGTAGGAGTGAAGGTGGTGCGAACGGACGGAAGCGGCATTAGCTGGGGAATTTCGATTGCGAGATACTTCATGAAGATCGTCAGCGGCATGATTTTCGCTATCGGTTACATCATGGCCGGGTTTGATGAGGAAAAGCGCGCGCTGCACGATCGGGTTTGCGACACACGTGTTATTTACAAGCGGAGCGCTGCGTGAGTTTGAACATCAACCTGTTCACAGCCGAGCGGAGGCCCGACCAAGGCGGCTCGGATGCGAACGGCACGGCAGTTCCTGCAAGCGCCGCGAGCGTGCTGGTGTGCCCGGAGTGCGAAGGGACTTTGACGCCGATTGAAACGGAGACGGGATGGCAGACGTGTCCCCATTGCCGGACGCGGCTGCAAATCCGCGCTTGGCCCGTAGCGCGGCAAAGCGCCATTGCAGCGGCGGCGATGCCGGAACAAGCGACGTGCTTCTTTCATCCGGACAAAGCGTGTCAGGCTTGCTGCCAGCGATGCGGACGGTTCGTGTGTGCGCTGTGCGATTTGCAGTTGGGAACGGAGCATGTTTGTCCAACGTGCTTCGAGCGAGGCCGGGCCGATACCGGGTCGCAAGGCAACCGGGCGGAATGGCGGCACCGGGACGTGCTGTACGATTCGATCGCGCTGGCGATCGGCTGGGCTTGGGTCATCGTTTGGCCCCTTGCAGTTGTAGCGCTTCCGGCCGCGATCATCTTGCACGTGAAATACAGGAAGGCTCCGCGATCGTATCTGATTCCGCGGTCGGGATGGCGTTTCTGGGTTGCGTATGCGGGATTCATCTGGCTCCCGCTAGTGATCGGCAGTTTGATTTTAATACCGCGGTTCATCAGGGAGCTTTAGTTGCAAAGTGCATTCCGCAAAATATCGAGGGTTGGCAGCCTGGTTGGTGCGACGAAGTGGTATCTAAGCGACGACTGTCTGCTTTCCGCCAAGCATGTGATGTACGCGGTAGAGTACCGGCGGTTCTATTTGCGCGACATCGAATCGATCACCGTGTGGCCCAACCGTCTGTGGCTTTTGCGTCCGATGATTCCGGGATCGCTGTTCGGTGTGGCGGCAGCGATGCTGTGGTACTGGGCGAATCCCACGGCTGGGGAGATTGCCGTCGGCGCAGGCGTTTTGTGCGTGGCGGTCGAACTGGCGCTTGGCTCGACGGCGAAGTCGTGCATTCGGACCACCGGAGTCACAGTCAATCTCCCAATCGTGAAGCGAACGCGCCGCGCGCCGCGCGTCCTGGCGGAAATTGACGCGGCGATTCACGCCGCTCGCGGAAGCGCGATCGAGCCCGCTTCAATTTCCGTTTCCGCGCCGCAACCCGCCGCGCCCCCTACGGAGTTCAAACCCGAAACTGCCCCAGCGGAAGCTCGCATCGGGGATCTCACGTAACGAATGGCTCCTAGGACGCCAGCGGCGCCTTTCGGCAAGCCCGCCGCGGCAGGCTTGCGCCACGCGCGCTGCTTGTTCCATCCCTTGCGCGAAGCAGCGGCGAGATGCCCGCATTGCGGCGGAACATTCTGCCGCGAATGCGTCACGGACGAAGACGACAAGCTCGCTTGCCCGCCATGCCTGCGCAAGATGTCGCGTCCTCCGGCTCTGAAACCATCCGCGGCGCGCCGATTCCGTCAGGCGCTGGCCGGCGCAGCCGCGCTCGCGTGCCTGATGGCCCTCTTTTTTTGGCTGCTGAGCTGGCGAGTGGACACGCCTGAGTCGCACCTGACGTTCCTCGGTCCGAACGTTCGGGTGGTGGATCCGGGCCTCGCACCACGGCTGGATGGACGGCCGACGCCGTGAGCGAAACCGCCGTAGGCCCCACTGCGCAACCTCAACGCCTTCCGCCTGCGCGGCCGCGCCGCAATGGGTTGAACGCTGTCGAAGCGCTGGAGCGAGGATTCTCGCTTTTTCAGTCGACTTTTTCGCAGGAGGCGTGGCGATACTACGCGGGCGCCGCGCCGCTGGTCGTTCTCTTCATCCCGATCTGGGTGATTGATGGGCAGATTCGGGTTGCCGATGGCTGGCTGCTGTTGGAGGCGGCGGTGCTTGCCGGCGCGTATTGGCTGCGCGCTGGGGCGGTCGCCGGCTACATGGGGCGCGTACGCGAACGCGCGTTTGGAGTCCCGAGAGCGAAAGCATCGGGCGCGGGGGCGCGGCTGGCCTCTGCCGGACGGCTGCTCGCGTGGAAAATAACTTTGAGCGCCGCCGTGTTGCTGACGCTCCCGAGCTTCGCCGGTGCGCCTTGGTTCTACGCCGCTTCGCAATTCGCCGCTCTGGAGGCGCAGGAGGATGCCTCCGACCGGCACTCACTGCGCGGATGCGTGGCGCTGGCTGGCAAATGGTACGGCGGCTCGCTGCTTTTTTTTCTGATGCTGTTTCCCCTGTGGGGCGCCGTGTGGCTCAACGGTTTTATCCTGGCGATCGTTGTGCCGCAGCTGCTGCACTCGATTCTTGGCGTAAACACGCTTCTCTCCACGCAAATGGGGATCTACACGCTGGTTCGCAGTTCCGCCTTCTGGCTGTCGCTCTTCGCGGGCGCGTGGGTCGCGCTCGATCCCATCGTGAAATGCACGTTCGCGGTCGTCTATCAACATCTGCGGTCGCGGCGCGAGGGAGACGACTTGCGCGGGCTGCTGGCGAGCCTGCCGCGCGAGCAGCAGAAAAAGACGGAGGCGATCGCGTCGATGGCAGCTGGGCGCGCCGTGAGGGCCGCGTCGATGGTCGTGCTCGCGGTAATGTTGTTGCTCGCCGCGCGGACGGCGGATGCGCGCGCACGGCAGGCTTCGCCAGCGGCAAGCAGCGCGGCCATCGAGCCTAATTCCGCGCAAACGGCGCGCGTGCAGGAATTGCGCCGGGCGCTGCAGCAGGAATCACGGCGCGACATTTATCAGTGGCACGACTCTGCACACCCCAGCCCGCTAACTTGGCTTGACCGGCTGCTGGAAAAGATCGGACACGCCATCGAGCGCGCATGGGACGCGCTGGTGAATTTCCTGCGCAAATTGTGGCCGAGCGGGCTAAGTCTATCGCTCGACGCCGGAAAACACGCGTGGCGGCTGAAAGACCTGCGATTGTGGCTGGCGCTGATCGGTGCGCTGACGCTGTTGACTGGCGCATTCTTCTTTTGGCGACGGCGTCGTCGCGAACCCGCGCAGCTAACGATTCCGATCGCAACCGCGCCGCTGCCCGATCTGAGCGAGGCGGTGGCCAGCGAGCGGTCCGAAGACGAATGGTTCGCGCTGGCAAACCAGTTGGAAAGGGAGGGCGATTTGCGGCTGGCGCTGCGCGCGGCGTACCTGGGATTACTTGCCGGACTGGCGCGGCGCGAATGGCTGACGATCCGCCGCGATCGCACGAATCGCGAATATCTCAATGAGTTTACGCGCCGCTGGCGGCGGCGTCCGCTGGCGGCGGTCCAGGTTCGCGCCGAAATTCCTGAACAACTGCGCGGCAACCTGGGGCAGTTCGACCGCGTATGGTATGGATCGTACGCGCCAACGCCGGCGGCGGTGACTGCCTATCGCAAGGATTTGCGGGAGTTTCTCAGCCATGTCTGACAACGGATCGTTGGCGACGCAATCGGGCGAGCGAGGGGTGCTCAACTGGCGAGGTCCGCTGCTGGCCGCGGCGATTTTCGCGGGCATTTTCGCGATCCTGCTGCTGATGGCGCGGCAGAACCAGTCCAGCACGACCGATGAAGGTTCAAGCTTTCGCCAAGATCCTTATGGCACGAGCTTGCTGTTTGATTCCTATCAGCGCGCCGGATACCAAGTGGACCGCAGCGAGGATGAGAATTCTCTGGCCGATCAGGACCCTTCACGCACCACTGCGTTCTTTATCGGAGGGTTTCCTTTGGATTTGTGGCAAACGGACACCGGGAATTCACAATCCGGATCGACATTTGATGGCCGGCTGGAAGATTTTCTTTCGCGTGGCGGCCACGTGGTGCTGATTGATCCGGCATGGGGTATGGCGCTCGCGTCGCGCAAGCAAGGATGGAAAGTTGAGGAGAACTGGAGCAAAACGCCGCATCCGACCGGCCCTGCCTGGGTCGCGCCCGATGCGCACTCGATGCCGCCTGGAAGTGAGGCGATGTATCTCATCGGGGATTCTCCATGGCTCAAAACGGATGCGCAGTGGACTCCGCTGTACGCGAAGCCGGCAAACGCGGCACGTGGAGCGTTGCCCGGCCCGGCAGTAGACGCCACGGAGCATGTCTACATGGCGATGCGGCGAGTTGGGAAAGGTGAATTGATCGCCGCGAGCCAACAATCGTTTTTGCTCAACGAGGCGATCAAGACGCATCCGAATCCGGTGCTGCTCGATTTTCTCGCCGGCGGGCGGCCAGTGATTTGGGTGGACGAGACCTTGCACGGATTGCATCAGGACGAAGGAGTGCTGTGGTTGGTGCAGCGGTACCGTCTGCAAGCGGCGCTGCTGCTTTTCTGGGCGAGTTTGCTGGGGCTGCTTTGGAGCATGAGCGACGATTTGGTCCGGCGCCCGGCGCGCGATCGCAGCGCGGAGATTGTCAGCCACGGCAAGGGCGCGGGCGTGGCCGCGCAACGCCTGCTGCGGCGAAGCATTCCGAGAGAGCAGGTCGTGGCGGAAAGCTGGGAACAATTCCGGCGCCGCTCGCCCCAGGATGCGCAGGCCATATCCGCCAGTCCCGATTGGGGCAAGCGGCTGCGAGCCGCGCTCGCGGCGCCGCCGCTCGCGGGATATAGAGAATTGGTGCAGCTGATCGCCGAGCGCCGAGCGACGGCGAAGGGCTTGGCGCGCGCTGACCATAAGCCGCCCGATCAATTTCCCGATTCGCGGAAGACCAATCCCGAGGAGGCACGAACGGCATGAGCGAGAAACCGGTACTGGATTCGCAGGGGCAGGCGCAGTCCGCGAACGCAGAAGCGCAAGCGGCAACCGTAGCGGCGATCGCCAGCGGTCCGCGGCGCGTGCGAGAAGCCCTGAGCCGCGTGATCGTGGGGCAAGACGAAGCGATCGATCTGGCGCTGGTGACGCTGCTCGCCGGCGGGCACGCGCTGGTGGAAGGCGTTCCCGGCGTGGGCAAAACGCTGCTGGTGAAGGCGCTGGCGCGCGCCGTCTCCGGAGAATTTCAGCGCATACAGTTCACGCCGGACCTGATGCCCGCGGATGTGACCGGCACGAGCGTCTTCGACCTGAAGACGCAAGAATTCCGGCTGATGCGCGGACCGATCTTCACGAACTTTTTGCTGGCCGACGAAATCAACCGCGCTCCCGCGAAAACACAATCGGCGCTCCTGGAAGCGATGCAAGAGCGGCAGGTGACGATCGACCGCGAAACGTGCGCGCTGCCGCCGGTGTTCATCGTGTTTGCAACGCAGAATCCGATTGAACACCAGGGGACGTATCCGCTGCCCGAAGCGCAAAAAGACCGCTTCCTGGTGAAGATCCGCATGGGTTACCCAGCGGCGGCGGATGAAAACGAGCTGGCCAGGATGGTAGCGGCGGGTGAAGCGCCGGAGCGGCGTCTGGCGGAAGAGCTGCTCGCGCCGGTTTTGCAGCCAGGCGAGATCGAACAGTTGCGAGCAGCCACGGCGCGAGTGCAAGTCAGCGACGCGATCAGCGGCTATATCGTCAATTTGGTGCGGCAGACGCGGCAGCATCCGGCCGTGTGGGTGGGAGCTGGGCCGCGTGCGACGCTTGCGTTGCTTTCGGCGTCGCGGGCGCTCGCGGCGCTGGAGGCGCGCGATTTCGTCCTGCCCGAGGACGTGAAGACGCTGGCCGTTCCGGTGCTCGAGCACCGCATGGTGCTGCGGCCGGAGTTCGAGATGGAAGGGGTCGAGCTTCGCGAAGTGGTCAACGCGGTACTGGAGGCGGTCGAGGTTCCGCGCTGAGCAAGATGCGTGCACACCTAATTCAGGAAGCAGAAGGCGCGGCGGAATAGCAGCGATCGAAACCATGATAGCGAGCAATGAAAGATCGGTAGGCCAGGGCGCAGCGGCTACTGAGGGGAGAATAGCCTCGTCCGCGGCGCGACCCACGGTGAAGCTGCGCGATAAATCCCCTCGGTGGGTCGCGTGTCGTCCGGCCGGAACGCTGTTTAGTCCAGCGGCTTTGCTCGCCTGGGTCCTCGCGTTCCTGGGACTGGGCGCATGTATTGCTCCGTGGCTCGCGCACGGATGGCTGTGGCTGGAACTGATCGGCGCAACCGTGGCGCTGCTGGTGGGTTACGACGCGGTTGTGCTGTGGCTCGCGCGGAAGGAATTTGCGCTAGTGCTGCTGCCGCCGGAGAAAGGGCTTCGCGGTCGCGAAGGGCAGACCATCGGGCTGCCGCTTGCACTCGTGGGCTCGGGGCGGATCCGGCAGCGCAGAGAAGTATCCGTGGCAATCATGCACGCGACGCGAGAAAGTGAAACCGCGATTCGTGTGACGGGCGGACCGCAACGGCTTAACCTTCAGCGGCCGGGCGCGTCCGATACATCGGCATCGGCTGGTGGCGAGTCGACACTGCTCTGGTCGTGGACTCCGGAGATTGCTTTGGTGCGACGCGGGATGTGGGCTGGACCGCGTATTGGAATCGAGCGGCGCTCGCGCCTCGGAATCTGGCGCTTGCGGCAGTGGTTCGATTTGGCGGAACAGCTGCGAATCGACGCGGATTTGCGCCCCGGAAGACGGGAGATCATGCGCAGCCCCGTTTATCGCTCGCTGATGGCCTCTCGACAAACGCCGTGGACCGGGCACGGGCGCGAATTCGAGCGACTGCGCGAGTATCAGCCGGGCGATAATTTCGCGGAAATCGCCTGGAAATCGACGGCGCGGCGAAACGCCCCGGTTACTCGGCTTTTCCAATGGGAGCAGAAACAGGAAGTGTACTTCGTGGTGGATCAGTCGCGAGCGTCGGCGCTTGCGATCGATCCGTCGGAGGACCCGGAAAGCGATTTCGCGGCAGCAGCGCGGGCGCCGCGGAGGCTGCTCGATCTGGCCGTGGAAACGGCGCTGGTGGGCGCCACCGTCGCGCTGGAGCTGGGCGATGAATTCGGGTTGGTCACATACGCGGATGAGCCGAAGTCCTGGCTGCGCGCGGGAAGCGGGCAATTCCAATTTCATCGCTTCCGCGACCGGCTGCTGAATCTCGAACCTTTGCCAACCACCGCGGATTACGAAGCGCTGTTCGGCGAGCTTCGACTGCGGCTGCGTCGGCGCGCGTATTTGGTCCTGCTGGCCGATTTAGCGGAGCGTTCGATTTCGGATTCGCTTGCCCGCGGCGTGGGCCTGGTTGGCGCGGCGCATACGGTGTTAATCACCAGTATTTTGCCCGTTCACGCGCGGCCTGCTTTTGCGCCCGGTGAAGAACCTCGGACGGAGCAGGACGTATACGCGGCACTCGCCGGCGAAAAAGAAAATCAGCGGCTTGGCGCCTTGGCGCGGCAACTTCGGCAATTGGATGTTCGGCTCCGGTATGTGCCTCCGGAAAAGTTCTTGCGAACCGCGGTGGAGGGATATTTGGAAAGCAAAAGGGAGCAACGGCTGTGATTCTGGATCTGGAACGGTTTCAGGCGCAGGCCCGGTCGCGGTGGAACAAACTCGAATCGCTGCTCGCCGCGATCGAGGGCCGGCCGGACCATCGACTGAGTCCGGCCGAAGCCGAACTGCTCCAGGAGCTTTATGCCCGGACCGCCGCGGATTTGAATCGCGTGACCCACGGTGCACTGGCTCCCGAGCTTAGGCAATATCTTGAGCGGCTGGTGGCTCGCGCTTACGCGGAGCTTTACTACGCTCCGCCGACGCGTGCTGAACTGTGGCAGCCGCGGCGATGGCTGCGGATTTTCACCGCTTTTCCCGAGGCTTTTCGGCGGCAATCGCGTTATTTCGCTCTCGCCGTGCTCATCACTCTGCTGGGCTGCGCGTTTGGCGGATTGGCGGTGCACTACGACCCAGCATCCGTGAAGGTGCTGCTTCCCGCCGATTACCTGCGCAATCCGGGGCGGCGCGTGCACCAGGAGGAGAGCGGTAAAAAACAGCCTATCGATTCCGCGCAGATCGAGGCGGAATTTTCAGGGCAGCTGATCACCCACAACATTCAGGTGGCGCTGCTCGCGGCGGCGCTGGGGGTTACGTTTGGCATCGGCACGGCGCTGCTGCTTTTCGAAAATGGAGTGCTGCTCGGCGCAGTAGCGATGCGTTACACGGAGAAAGGTTTCGGACTGTTCGTGACGGCTTGGCTGTTGCCGCACGGCGCATTCGAAATTCCGTCCATCTTGATTGCGGGACAGGCCGGCTTCTACCTGGCGCGCTTGCTGCTGCGCCGGCGCGAGGATCGCGACATGCGGCGGTCCATGCGCGAATGGCTGCTGCTGATCGCAGGGCTGGCCATGATGCTGGTGTGGGCGGGGCTGATGGAAGCGTTTTTTTCGCAGCATCAAGCCCCTGTGCTGCCCTATGAATTCAAAGTCGCCATTGGCGCGGCCGAGCTTGTTCTGCTCACGTTTTACCTTTCGCTGATCGGGAGAAGAAAGACGGACGAAAAATCGCACGCCGGTGTGTTGTTGGAAGCCGCCCATGAGTAATTCCAAGCCAAGCCGTTTGCCTGCCACGGCCGAGCTGACCGTTGCGACCCCCGAAGGAGTCGTTTTCCGGTTGCCGCTGGCTGGTCCCGCGCCGCGGCTTTACGCCTTGCTGCTCGATACCATGATCGTGCTGGCCGCGATCAACGGGGTTGGGTACCTGATCTACTGGATTTTCGCGAAGGCGCCGGGATTTGGAGCGATGACCATCACCCTGGCGGAATTCGCGATCGGTTTTGCGTACGGCGCGCTGCTGGAGGGATTTTGGAACGGGCAGACCATCGGGAAACGCCTTTTTCACTTGCGCGTGATCGACCAGTCCGGGCTGCCGCTGCGGATCGAGCAGGCGTGGGTGCGGAATCTAATGCGCGTGGTCGATGCGCTGCCGTTCGCATACCTCGTGGGCGGAATCTCACTGCTGAGCAGTCCCTTGATGCAGCGGTTTGGCGACCGCGTGGCCGGAACGCTGGTGGTGCGCGAAACGCCGATGGCGGCGCCGGCCGACGAAGTGTGGAGCAAGCAGAAATACAATTCGTTCATGGATTATCCCGGGGTCGCGATGCGCCTGCGCCGCGCGGCCACGCCCGAGCTTGCGGGCTTGATACAGGATGCGCTGCGCCGCCGCAACGAACTAGCGCCCTACGCGCGGCGGGAAATCTATCGCGAGCTCGCGGCCTATCTGCAGCGCGAAGCCGCGGCATTTCCCGATGAATTAGTCGAGATGCTGAGCGACGAGCAGTATTTGATCAACGCAGCCGGCGTGTTGTTCGGCCATCAGCGGCTTTCGAGAATTCATGGCTGAGAACCGGCTTTCCGACTGACAGGCGCGCTTCCATTACAACCGAGAGCTTCGGCGATATCTCCTCGATTTTGGGTCGCTATTACTTATTCGCATAGAGAACCATAGAATATTTGACTCGGTATTGAGGCCGGTCCGAACGGTATTCCGTTGTAAAATGCGAGCGTGCATCTCAGCTGGCGGGCCGAGGGCGAATTGACATCGAAACGACATACGGGTCTGGGCGCTGCGCATCTGCGGGCGGTCTCACGCATCGAGGCACTTATTCCCCGATTGCTGGTTGCTCTCTGCTGCGTTTTGGCTTGGAGCGGCGGCCTTCGAGCGGCCAGCTGCGCTGCGTTGTTGCGCTCGCGTTCCGGCGATGCGTGCATCGGCTGCTGCGCCGCGGGCCGCAGCGCTATGGCTACTTCTACCACACCTCTTGTCGCGTGGTGCCGCTCTAATTTCGCCGGTTTCTTGGCGTATGTTCAGGTGCCGGCAGCTCCCAGTCATGGCGAGGTACTTCCCAGCGTTGTCTCTAAACGGCTCTCGTACGCTTTATCTCCCCGATGCGCCAGTGCGAAGCCTGATTCAGCGCGAACGCGCCGCATGCGAATTGCATCGAAATTGCGGTCGCCCAGTTTGGTTCTTCAGCCGTTCCACAGTCCCGGCGGCTCCGCTGAACCGCGGTCCATTCAGACGTGGTTCAACCACGGCCGATCGCCGCCCGTCGCGTAATTGCCGTAATACAAGTTTCAGAGTCGAATCCAGGTTCGCATGAGCGCTATAAGTGTCCCCAACTTTGAACGGTGCGTTTGAGGATCAGAGATGCGCTGTCTCGCATGATTGCTCGAAGGTGCCGCACTCGTGTTTCGAAGCATTTAACTCACGGCGATTCGAGGCCGATCTAAAAGGGTTATGAGAGATTTTCTAAAATTAAAATTGATGTTCACGGACGGGAAGTCCAATTCCTGGCTGCGGTTTGGGCTTCCGCTTTGCGCAGGTCTGTTGGCGTTCTGCTCGGCGTGTGTCGCGGATCCGCCCCAGGCCGCGACGCCTCTCCAATCGCTCACGGTTCAGGAGGCGGTGAGTTATGCGTTGGCGCACTACCCGGCGGTGCAAGCAGCGATTCAGAAGTATGTGGCGGCTCGCGAGGCGGTGGGGCTGGCGAAAACGAGTTACTTGCCCAGCGTCAACATGATCTACCAGGACGCTCGCGCAACGCGCAATGCAGTCGCAGGCGTGCTGCTGCCGAATTCCGTGATTCCCAATCCGTCGGGAACGGTTATACCTCCCTCCAGCCAGACGTTTTGGCAGAGCGGAGCAGGAATTCTTTTGAGCGATGAGCCTTTCGATTTTGGCTACCGGCGCGCCGAGTTGCGCGTGGCAGAATCGACGGAAAAGCGCGCCCAAGAGCAGCTTGTGCTGACGCGACTGGATGTCGCGGCGGCGGTGGCCGATGCTTCGCTTTTGGTCTTGGCGGCAAACCAACAAGTAAAGGCGTCGCAGGCCGACGTGGACCGGCGGAGCGTTTTCGCCAAGTCGGTTCACGCCTTGGTGGACGCGCATTTGCGTCCCGGCGCGGACGCTTCGCGCATCGATGCGGAACTGGCCGAGGCGCGCACCCGCCTGGTAGTGGCGCAGGAGGCGCTGCAAGTGAACTCCGCAGTTTTCGCCGAGGTGCTTGGTCTGGCGGGCTCTCATGTCGAGGTAACCACAGGACCGTTTCTGCAGGCGCCGGCCGAAGAGACCTGGACAACCCCTCCGGCCACCAGTCATCCGGCCGCCCAGATCGGACAAGAACGCGTCGAGGAGTCGCAATTGAGGATTCAGGCGCTGACGCGATCCTATTTCCCTCGTTTTCTGGTGCAAGCTGTTACGACGGCGCGCGGTTCCGGGACCGCCTCGACGGGCAAGCCGCTGGGAGGATCGAATGGGCTGTGGCCCGATACCGACGACAACTGGGCGGCGGGATTTTCCGTGACCTTCCAGGGACTCAGCTTTCTTTCCATCCGCGACCAAAAAAAAAATCGAAGAGGCAAATCGAAGCCAGCAGCAGGCGTTGTACGACCAGACGGTGCAGAACGTCACAGGACAAACCGCCCAGGCGCAAGCGGTGCTGGATGCCGCCCGCAAAGTGGCGGAGAACACGCCCGTGGAGCTGAAAGCTTCCCAGGATAGCGAGACGCAGGCCGTGGCGCGTTTCAAAGCAGGCTTGGGAACCATCGTGGACGTCGCCGAGGCTCAACAGCTTCTGCTGCAGGCTCAAATCGACGATTCGCTGGCTACGCTCAACATCTGGCGAGCGTTGGCGCGGCTGGCTGCCGCGCAGGGCGATCTGCAGCCGTTTATCGATCTGGCGAACCGCGCCGAGAGTGGGAGACCGTAGCAAATGTGGCTGATTCGAGCAGCTCTTCGCAGGCCGATTACGGTGATCGTAGCCGTAATTGGTATCGCATTATGCGCGGTCTTCGCGCTCACGCGCATGCCCGTGGATATTTTTCCGGATCTGCACATGCCCGTGATCTACGTTGCGCAGCCGTATGGCGGGATGAACCCGGCGCAAATGGAGGGATATCTCACTTACTACTACGAATCGAACTTCCTCTACATCACTGGGCTCCAAAGCGTGGAATCCAAATCGGTTGAAAACTTCGCGCTGCTGAAGCTGACGTTCCTGCCCGGAACGGATATGGACCAGGCGTTGACGCAGACCATTTCCTACGTCAACCGTTCGCAGGCGTACATGCCTTCGGGCACCGTGCCGCCGTTCGTGCTGCGATTTGACGCCGGCAGCGTCCCGGTCGGCTATCTGGTTTTTTCAAGCGATACCCGAAACACAAACGAAGTTCAAGACTTGGCGCTGAACCGGGTGCGTCCGCTGTTTGCCACTCTGCCCGGAGTTTCTGCTCCTCCGCCATTCGGCGGCAGCTCGCGAACCATTGTGATTCACGTGGACCCGGACAAATTGAGCGGCTATCACGTATCCACGGCGCAGGTGGTGAAGTCGCTGCTTTCCGGCAACGTGATCGCTCCAGCGGGAGACATTCGCACGGGAAACTTGGATCGCATCGCTCCCACCAACGCGGTTGTGAGCGATATCCACGACCTCGAAAATTTGCCGATCCGCACCGGCAGCGGACCCGCCGTTTACATGCGCGATATCGGTTGGGTGGAAGACGGCGCCGACCTGACACTCGGCTACGCGCTGGCGAACGGCCACAAGGCCGTCTATCTGCCCGTGACGAAGCGCGCCGATGCGTCCACGCTGGCGGTTGTGAACGAAGTGAAGGCGAATATGGCGCAGTTCGCGAACATGCTGCCGCCCGACGTTCACGTGCGTTTCGAGTTCGACCAGTCCGGATACGTCACCAACTCGCTGAACTCGCTGGTGCGCGAAGGGATTCTGGGCGCGCTGCTCACCGGACTTATGGTCTTTCTCTTTTTGCGGGAATGGAAGAGTTCGGCGATCGTGGTTATTTTCGTGCCGTTCAGCCTGTTCGCGGCAGTGGTGGGACTCTGGCTGCGCGATCAGACGATCAACATCATGACATTGGGAGGACTGGCGCTCGCGGTGGGCATTTTGGTGGACGAGGCCACGGTGGAAATCGAGAACATCCACCGAAACGTGGAGACCAGTCCTTCCGTAGCTTCCGCCGCATTCGACGCCACCTTGCAAACGCTGGCGCCGCGATTTCTAGCCATGCTGGCGATTCTCGCGGTGTTCGTGCCGTCCTTTTTGATGGTCGGAGTGACGCGTTCACTGTTTGTGCCGCTTTCGATTTCCGTGGGATTCGCGATGGTCGCGTCTTTCGTGCTCTCCAGCACGTTGGTTCCGATTTTGTTTGTTTGGCTGCACAAGGACACTCCAGGGCACCAGATCGGCAGCGAACATCAGCCGCGCTTTGAGAGATTTCGAAACGGATATGCGCAGCTCTTGGAAAAAATATTCACGCGGCGGAAAACCGTCCTATGGGCCTATGCGGGATTCGCGGCGGTCGTCATCCTGGCTCTTGGCCCGATGCTTGGCCGCGAAATGTTCCCGCGCGTCGAGGGCAACGAACTTCAGCTTCGGCTGCGCGCGCCGGCGGGAACGCGCATTGAAGTGACCAACGCGATGGCGTCTGAAGCCCTCGCCGAAATTCAGAAACTGGCGGGCGCTGGAAACATGGTGGGCAGCATCGGCTACGTTGGAACCTATCCGCCGAGCTATCCGATGAACTTGATCTATCAATGGACGAGCGGACCCCAGGAAGCCGTGCTTCGCGTGGCGCTGCGAAAAGACTCTGGCATTCGCATCGGCGCTCTGGAAGACCGTCTCCGCGAGGAATTGCCGAAACTGCTGCCCGGCGCCACAGTTTCATTCGAGCCGGTAGATGCTATCAACGAGATCATGGATCTCGGTTCGCCAACGCCGATTGAGGTTGCCATCCATGGCCCCAATTTGGCGCGGGACCATACCTACGCGGAGCTGGTGCGCGCGCAATTAGGCCGCAATCCATACTTGCGCGACCTCCAGTATGGACAGCCCCTCGAATATCCGAGCTTGAATATCGATATCGACCGCGTGCGCGCCGGACAATTGGGCATGACCACGCAAGAGATCGTGCAATCGATCAGCACGTCCACGTGGTCCAGCCGTTTCGTGGCGCGCAATTTCTGGCAGGACCCCGCGACGGGCATCGGCTACCAGGTGCAGATCGAAGTGCCGCAAGCGCAGATGACGTCGGCGGACGATGTGGCAAAGATTCCGCTCGCGGAACAAGGCCCCACCGGCCACCCCAACCTCGGCGATGTGGCGCAGTTATCTTTTGGAAATGTCGTGGGGGAATACGACCGCTATGACTCGCAAAGGATGGTTTCGCTGCAGGCGAATCTCAAGGGAGAAGACCTTGGGCGCGCGGCCGATCAAGTGGATGCCGCGATACGCGCGGCCGGCGCTCCACCGCGCGGCGTAAGCGTGCAAGTGCGCGGGCAGATCGCGCCCATGCGGGAGACCCTGCGAAATTTGGGTATGAGCGTGGCGTTCGCGATCGTGGTGATTTTTCTGTTGCTGGCCGCCAATTTTCAGTCCATGCGGTTGGCGTTCACGGTGGTTTCTACGGCGCCGGCAGTGATCTGCGGCGTGATCCTGGCTCTTCTAGTTTCCGGCACGACACTAAACCTCGAATCTTTTATGGGCGCGATTATGGCGCTGGGCGTTTCGGTGGCGAATTCCATCCTGCTGGTCACCTTTGCTGAAAGCCACCGTCGCGCCGGTGGGACGGCGATGGAAGCCGCCAAGTACGGCAGCACCACACGGCTGCGGCCGATTCTGATGACCAGCATGGCCATGATCGCGGGAATGATCCCGATGGCGCTGGCGTTGGGAGAAGGCTCGCAACAAAGCGCGCCGCTGGGCCGCGCGGTAATCGGCGGACTGATTGCCTCCACGTTGGCAACTTTGCTGGTTCTTCCCGTCGTATTTTTCGAAACGCAGGAAAAAGTGAGCGTGAATTCGCCATCGCTCGATCCGTCCGATCCCAGCAGTGCGTACTACATCCCAAGGAGCTGAACATGCGTACCCGGGAACCCGAGCAACTAATCGCCGAAGAACTAAACAAACTCGAATCGCGCGGACGATTCACGCGGGGCGCCATTCCATTCGCGATGGTGATGGCTGTCGCCCTTTCGATTTGGATAGGCGCTGGATGCAACTCGGCGCCCAGCGTGTCCGCCGAGGCGGCGGGCGAGCAGGGGCCCGCGGCGGTTCCTTCGGTCAGCATCGCGAAAGTCACGCTTCGGCCGCTCAATTTCGTTGTCTCGTTGCCGGGAGAACTGCAGCCCTACGAAGCTGTTGCCGTTTATCCCAAGGTGACCGGGTTTATCAAAACGATTAGCGTGGACCGCGGCTCGCGCGTACAGCAAGGGCAAGTGCTGGCGCAATTGGAAGCCCCCGAGATCGTGGCGCAAAAGGCCGCCGCGGAAGCAAAGCTGGAGAGCGTGAAAAATCAGCAGATCGAGGCGCAGGCCAAACTCGCCGGCGACCAGGACACTTACCAGCGGCTCAAAGTCGCGTCAGCCACGCCTGGAGTGATTTCAGATAACGAATTGGAAATTGCGCAGAAGGTTGCGGAAGCCGATAGCGCTCGTGTGGTTGGGCTGCAGAATACGGCCCAAGCGGCGCAGGCATCCCTGCATTCGGCGGAAGTGATGGAGAGCTATCTTCGCATCACCGCTCCATTCGATGGAATCGTGACGCAGCGAAACGTTCATCCCGGGGCTCTTGTGGGACCCGCGGGCGGCGGAAACTCTCAGCTGCCAATGCTGCAGATCCAGCAGATTTCTCATTTGCGGCTGGTCGTGGCGGTTCCGGAAGCCTATGTCGCTGGAGTCATTCAGGGAGCAAAAGTGAATTTCTCGGTGCCTGCATTCCCGGACCGAAATTTTTCTGGCACGGTGGCGCGGGTTTCGGATTCGTTGGATGCGAAAACGAGGACTATGCCGGTGGAGTTGGACGTTCCCAATTCGAGTTGGGCGCTGGCGCCGGGAATGTTTCCAACCGTGGCTTGGCCCGTTCACCGGCCCCAGCCATCACTACTGGTGCCGCAATCTTCGGTGGTTCGCAGCATGCAGGGATCGTACGTAATTCGCGTGCGCAACGGAGTGACGGAGTGGGTTACCGTGAAACAGGGCATCAATTCTGACAGTAATGTGGAAGTGTTCGGCGACCTGCACGCGGGAGATCAAGTGGTGCTGCAAGCGTCCGAAGAACTGCAGCCCAATACTCGCGTTACGACCACGGAGAACGGCGCCGCTCAGTGATGTTGGCGCCGATCGAACCGCGATCGAGCCACAAATCAGGCGCGGAAAAAACGTTCCATGAAGAAATCGCTGGTGATGGGTTCGCCGCTCAGGACCATCGCCAGCAATTCGCCTCCCAGCACTTCCGGAGCGATCACGATATCGGCCTGCACCAGCTTGATGCGCTCCATGTGCTTGCTGTCGTTGATGGCCACCACCGTCTTCGCTTTGCTTTTCAGTTCTTTTACCGCCAGCGCGATGAAGGCGTTATCGGAATCATCTGCCCGCATCGCCAGTACCGCCTGCGCTTGGTCGGCGCAAGCCTTTCGCAAGGTTTCGAGGCTGTTCGCGTCGCCGATGATCAGGTCATCCGGATCGATGTCGCCAGACGTCGGCGCCTGCGACATGATCAGAACCACTTCCTGGTTGCGTTTCTTGAATTCTCGGTAGGTGTTGTACGCCAGCGGCGTCGCGCCGATGACGATGAAATGGTTGGAACGTTTCATGCGTTTCTCCTTCGCCTTGGTGAGCTTGGCGATCATCGGCCCGGCGATCGCCGTTACCGACGTAGCGAATACCGCCAGGCCCAGCAGCATCACTGAGACGGCGAACAATCGCGCGTCGTTTTGCTTGGGCGTGATGTCTCCGTAACCAACCGTGCTCATGGTCACCACGGAATAGTAGAAAGCCGTGGGCAGGTCCTTAATCGGCGGAGAAAACTCGCTGCCGAGATATAAGCTGCCGAATACGGCATAAATGAGCAGCAGAAGTGCGCTGGTGATCGCGAAGAGCGTGCCCGCGGCCAGGCTGGTGCGATCGAACCAGCGGTACGAAAGCAGCAGAGCCAGCAGCAGAAACCCGTCGTAGGTAAAAAGGCCCGTGCGATGATGGCCGATGATCGCCGCGCTCAGCACCATCGAGGAAGTCAGCACGATGGCCACCGTCCACGCGAAGCGCGAACGGAACAGCAGCCCCACGGACATCACCAGCATAGCCACGCCGATCAGCACGTACGGCATGCTGCGCGGCGTGAATTCGAGCACATGTCGCGGAAAGTCCGCAAGCAACACGGCACGCTGCGCGACATACACAAGCCTTAGCAGCAGCAATCCGGCGCCGACGAGCGCCGCCGCCAAGGGGATATGCGGAAACCAATAGCGCGTGCGCGCAACCTTGGCTATGCGCCGAGCGTCGGTGGCCAACCGAGCCAGGCGGCCTGGTCGCCACGCCCAGTGAACGAAACTGCGTTCGCGCATTACGGAAGTCCCCGAAGAACCAAGCGGCTAATATAGCAGGCCTTCGCGGCGTGGCCTCAGTTTCGTCGGCGCGATCGCGTATAAGCGCCTATCCTCGCGCCCATCGCCGTGCTATGATTTTTCAGCGGTGGTGAGCGTAGCTCAGCTGGTAGAGCATCGGTCTGTGGCACCGAGGGTCGTGGGTTCAAATCCCATCGCTCACCCCAACATCTCCTTCAGCCGCTTGGTTTTCCGTATCAATTGACCGCTTGATTCTTGTTCCCGGTCCCGGAATCGGGAACAACTGGGAACAAATCGCCAAAGTACGCCCGTTCCAAGGCGACAGCGGCCCCTCGTTCGGATTCTCTCGACGTATGCGTGTAGGTATCTGCAGTTGTGCTGACGGTGCTGTGCCGCAGGAGTTTTTGCGCGAGCTTCAATCGGCCAGTCCGCTCCTCGATGACGCTTCCGGCAGTGTGGCGAAATGCATGAAAGCCCGAAGCGCCTTTCGATTGAGGAATTCGGAGCCTATGGAGCGCCGGATACAATACATCCCGGCGAAGGACATCGGGGTTCAACGGCGACCCGTCGGTCTTGCAAAAAATGAAGTCTTCGGGATCGGTGTGATGCGAGCGCTTTCGCAGTTCTGACAGCGCTCGTCTCAGCACATCGTCAAACCAAATCGAAGCTCGGCTGCTCTCGGTTTTTGGCGCGACGATCTGTCTATTCCATAGACTCTGTTCAACGCGCAGCTCACCTGCTTCAATCGAGACGTGATTCCATTTCAAGGCAAGCAGCTCTCCTGCGCGGAGACCTGTAAGAGCCAAGCAGACGAATACCGGGCGATGCTCGAGCGGAATTTCGTCGAGTATCGCCCTGACCTGTTCTGGAGTCCAAGCCGTCTTCTCAGATCGCGGCACGGCGGGCCTATGCTTTCTCCGGACTGGAGAACGTTCGAGCAAGTCATTGTCTACCGCAACCGAGAAGATGCCTTGGACAAGTCGGAGCATATTTAGAACAGTCTTTGGGTGAAGCTTGCTGTTCGCGGCCGACTTGACTCTGACGAAGCTCTCGATGTGCAGCGGAGTGATTTCCGTCAGCTTTAGCTCACCTAATGCGGGGAGGATGACGCCCGCTCCCCACGCCGATCTGGCCATCGACGTTTCGCGCGGCATAATACCACCTGGTACGTAACTACCGAGGTTGTCTTGCGGGTGCCCCATCGCTCGGTGTTGGAGCGTGGGTTTTTTTTCCTAATGCCCAAAGGCCTCAAACGCATTTACGGCCAAGGCCATCTGCACTTCATCACCTTCAGCTGCTATCGAAGGCTGCCGCTGCTCCGTTCCGCGCGAGCACGCAACGAATTCGTCCGCTGCCCCGATCGTGCGCGCAAGGAGTACGGTTTCAAGCTGGTGGGCTACGTGGTGATGCCCGAGCACGTGCATCTGCTCATCTCTGAACCAGCCCGCGGCACTCCCTCCACCGTACTGAAGATGCTGAAGCAGAGCGTGTCGGGACTTCTCCGCCGCAAGCCGCGCCGCCGGGTTTCAACCGCGCAGGCGTCCTTCCAGTTTGCTCCGTCAGCTGGCCGTCTTCCGCAGTCTTGGCAAAAGCGCTTCTACGATTTCAACGTTTGGAGCCGCAAGAAGGAAATCGAAAAGCTCGGCTATATCCACGCCAACCCGCTCAAGCGCGGGCTCGTCGATGATCCCAGGCATTGGCCGTGGAGTAGCTACGCCTTTTACCAGCAGCGCGGCTAAGTGCTGATCGAAATCGATCGCGTGGACTGAATTGCGCGGATTCTCGACGCGAAGAACAAAACTCTAAAAGCCCCACGCTCAGTGACCTGACCGGGGATTCTTGTACCAGGTGAAATGAGAGAGAATTCACTTGGTACAAAAACTCGGTCTGGTCAGGCCGGGCACTTATTTTGAGCCTTCCCTCCGCCAGGAGTAGTAGGCGTCGAGCATCTTCAACCTATCGAGGTGAGGGATGGGCGCTGGTCCTGGATTGACGCCGAACCACATCACCAGCGGCTTGCTGGCGCTGAAAGCAGGCCACTGCGGCAAG
>Ga0335074_10000379_pt1 | contig 65257 bp, 59 predicted proteins | sample Lox_Sample_23_FD_206715 | JGI IMG/M metagenome (GOLD analysis project Ga0335074, IMG submission 206715) | Soil microbial communities from Loxahatchee National Wildlife Refuge, Florida, United States - Lox_Sample_2.3 | ecosystem: Environmental > Terrestrial > Soil > Wetlands | place: USA...
CACTCCGAGCGCCAATTTTCTGGACTGAAATAAATCCAAGATGGCGCGGCGCGCTCGAGCAAGGACATGACGATTCTTCCCTGCAGCGTTCAGGCCGAAACAACAGAATTGATCCTTTGCGGAAACTCTCGCGAACAACCGCGCTAATACGAATGGCTTAGCGGAAACGGGCCACGTTAGAGATTCAGATCGGGATAGCGAACCAAGACGGCGGTCTCTTCGACGCCTGCTCGCCTGCAGAATACGAACTGTTTGACAGGGAACGGTGTGGCGATTTCTGCCAAGCTTCAATCGTTGAATTCCCAGAATTCTGCGAGGGTCGCCAACTATTCATCCGAAGACTCGTTCGCGAATCTCTAGAGCTAAATCCAGTCGCCGGTCATCAACTAACCTGGAGTTAGCTCTCACTTCCTTGCGGGGGTGGCGCAGAGTCTGCTCTAGACAGGCTCGAAATTGCGTCCCTCAGGAACGCATGTGCCTCGAGCAGCTGGGTATGTTTTGGATGGCTTTCGCTGCGAACCACTGCGAGAAGATCGACTTCAGCTTGCCTGAGACGATTCAGAACCCTTTCAATGCTAGGGTCCCACGCTAGGCGTTCGCGCGGAGCGTTCATGGTCCACCTCAAAGCATGGTTTGCTTCTTGTCAAGAGGGGTTAGACACAGTCTTCCTTGATTGAGGGCGCCTGACTTTAGGTGTCTAATCAACTAACACGAGCCGAATTGGGTTTTAAGAGGGGTATGCGCAATCGCCGCCGGTCGAAAAGCCGTACCAGGATGGAGGCAATCTCCTAACATCTTTAAGCCCGCCTTCACCAGATCATCGATGCTAAGTTGCGTGAGATGCGCCCCTGTCGGAGGCGCCAGGGGTCTGGGCCTGAACTGTGAGACATCCGAGGATCAACGCCGCGACCACGCTGACACCCGCAGTCCAAGCCAGGTACGTTCCGACCCCTTCGATCATCTTTAAGGGCCCTGCTCCATTCTTGATCGGCTCAAAGAAGATTTTGTCTGGAGTCGCTCGAGACATAATCTGCGAGAAATCGCAGGCAGCAGTACGTCAGACTGGAACGACCACGCCTTGATTCCAGCAGGAAAGTGGCAATGATTCCATCCGGTTGGCCTCGACGAGTTCGTCGAAGACACGAGCGGCTGAGTGCGCGGCTCTACCGCGTGGCGCGGAACCGGATCACGGACATTACTGATTCAAAATCAAATTCTGCGGCACTTATACGGATTGACAAATTCCGGCATCGGACCATATTTAGAACCCATGCACATCGCGAATCATCGTTTCCTATGCAGTTCCGTCGTAGCGAGATGTCACTCTGAGGCAAAATGGAAAGCAAACCGAGCCTGTGCCGCACGCACCTCGAAGAAGTCGAATCGCAGCTAATTACGCTGGCGATGAGAGCCGGCAACGACGCTGCACTCGCGACCCAAATCGCAAATGCGTTGGGCTATATCCGAAAGGTGATTGTGGCCATCGGACCCGAAAACCGGCGGCGACGAAAGATCTCCGAAACGAAGAAGGTGGGCGGGGTGACGCCCTTCAGGGCAGTCTCTCGCCTCGCCCATCTCGCCCAGACAGCGACTGAGCGTTTGGGCATACCACTCACGCCGCTTGAGACTTCTGGGACTAGCGCATAGACGTCGGAATAGCACGTCAATCCGCACTGATACTTACAGCGTTTCCCTGAGCGCTCTACTCAGGTCGCCTTGACACTAGTCTGGAATTCGGAGAGTACGTGACTGCCCTCAATCCTCTTGAGATGGCGACGTACCACTTGTGCGGGAAATGTGGTGACGGGCAATAATTGATTCTGCCCCGGATCGCCCCACATCGGCTCCCACTCTCTTGGCCACGGGAAAGTGTGAGGACAAATATCGCTACCGTGCTCCTGGACGCTGAGCTTCCGGTCCCGAAGCGCGACAAAGGATTCCTCAACGTAGGCGGCGCCTGAATCAAAAGCGCGGCAGTCGTCACCCGTAAATGATACCCGGGTACTGAGAAAGAGGGCACTGTCGTAGGCCTCTCGCATTTGCGCGGCGCATTTCTCAAGGTCATGGATGCTACTCGCGATTCGCCCTATTTCGGCGAACCTCACTGCAATGGTGAGGAACTGAAACGCGAGTATCTTTCGCTCAACCGGTTTTTCAAACGTGATTGTCTTGAGTTTCATGGGGTCCATTTCAAGCCCGCGCGGCCAAAGGGTCGTTCGAGCTAGTCTGCGATTGAGGTTCTTCGCCCGAAAAGTACTCGCGCCAGTTCGTTGAACCGATCGCTTCCATGAGGGTTTTGCTGTCTGTTCGTCTCACCAGTTGCTCGAACCTGCAATTTGGGCAGACGCAATCTGGATATTCGATCAATCCCAGCGTCCAGTCGCCCGTTGACATCCCACGGGCACCTGTCCCTTTTCCGAAGCACACGAAAAATACAATCGACGCGATTGCAGGTCAATCCACACTTCCCGAAACCGCGCCAGCGGAAACTACGCACTGCGGTATCCAGGGATGTGTTTCTGGAGCGAAGTGCATCGCAAGAGCGACGGACGGAGCTGTACCGGGTCGGAGCACCCGACCGGGACACCGCTGATTGAAGCAGCCCGCGACATAAACTTCCGCGCGACGCAGCCGATTTGGGTCTTGTATGCGCCGCTACGCTTGTTTCATCGTCGCTTTCCTCTGTATTTTCGCCTTAGAGGCACGCGCATCTTCATCCAATCCGTCGAAAACCGTTTTGGCGGTGCACGAGCTAAAACTCCTCAGCGCCGCGTTTGGCACAGCGGCATGCCTCGATGCGAAGTGCAGATACCTGCTAACCAACGCTCATGTCGCGATGATTGCCTCGCCCCATGCGATTCACGGGGATCCGGTCGTGCAAAAGCTCTTGGCAACGGGGCCGCACGACGACGGTGCCGTTATGCAGCCAGGAGGAGCCAGCGAAGAAGCCATCTACAATCCTTTGCGCGACATCGCCATCTACGAACTGGTTAAACCTATGAAGGGTTTTGAGGGCATGCCGTTCAGCCTGGAACTCCTGACAGATGGCGAGGAAGTAGAGATCGTTGCCTTCCCCGGACGAACGATCGGAATGGAAGACTTCTATCGAAAACTGACCATATGGCAAGCAACATACTTTGCCGACAATCTGAATGGATGCTTGCTATTCAAATACAGGGTGTCAGACTCGGGTGGAAGGATTCGTCCCGGTAGTAGTGGCGGCATCGTCGTACGAAACGGCGCGATCGTTGGAATTCTAAGAGGAATCGTGCCCTCGGAATTGATTGTCGAGGCGGTTCCTATAGCGTCGCTCGAACAGTTTCTCGCCAAGGTGAATCCTTATTTGCACGCGCAATTGTTTCCACAAGCGACTGCCGTGGAGCCGGCTTCGCTAGATGCTTTTCCGCTGTGGGATGTTCCGCCGTCAACGCCTGGTGCGTTGCAGCGGCGCGCCGCCGAGCCCGACGATGTGCAGCGGGTCCGAACAAAGGCTCAACAACTGTACGACTCCATGAGGTACCTAATGGCTCGCCAGTTCGTTTCATGGAGTGACGGTGGTCCTCCCCAAATGGAGGCTGAATACGGTTTGGAAGTGCGCGACGGCGTAGAAATCTTCACAGATGGCAAACACGAGTACACCGGTCAGATTCCATTCCCCGAACTCCGGACGGCGATCCTACCAGGACAACTGTGGCTGAACGCGCCCCGCTACGCCAATGGTGATCTGTCGTTGCACATCCGACACGCCGGACTGACGACCGTCAAGGGCAAGCCGATGGATGTCTATCAATGGCAGGCGCCCGGACCAGAATCGAAATTCTGTCAGTTCGACGAGATCTCGCTATTTCCGTTCTTCAGGCGCGACGCAATCTCCGACGTGAGTTGCAGTGGTGAAATCTGGGTTTCCTCTGAAGGCGATATCGTACGCATATCGGAGGCGTACGATCGCCCTGTGAGAAAATGGTCACACTGCGAGTCGATCGTTGTATATGGCAGAGTCGTTCTGAACGGCGAATCGCACCTCGTGCCCACCACGATTAGCACGCGGGTGCAGTATGGAAAGTCGAAAATGGTCTACTGTGACAGTATTTTTTCCGACTACAAGCTGTGGGCCTCGCAGATACGGCTGGTCCCCGGCCGTGAAAACACGCAGTGAACCCGTAATGTTCGCAATTCTGCTTCAAGTAAGGGCGCTGATCAGGGGAGTCTCGGGGTTGATACAAGTTTGTCCTCGGTGTCGCGCAAGACTGAAACGCTTTGCTTCAGAAATGAATGCGCTTCCGCCAAGGACGCGCGAATCTCCGGGCTAGGATTTTGGCGCGCGACGCGAGAGATGTCGTCGGCGATTCGCACTAGGCGGCCTCTCGTGTCAGCGACGAATGTTCGCAGATCGGGGGCTTTGGCACGATATTCATATCCGTCCCAGGATCAAGGTTCTCCAAAACAATTTGGTCTTTCAATCGGGGAAGAACCTTAAAGTGTGCGCTGTACGTAGTTGTGCTAGCAGGTTTCGGCGTTCGGTTTTGCCCGCCCCTAGGATTCCCAAAACGGAATTACAGGATTCTAAGGTTCCGAATCGGAGCACTACTGTTGGCCCTCCTCGTTCCAACTCGCAAGTAAGTCCGGCCTTATGACTGTGTTGACGGCCCTCATTCTACGGCCCCCTCCGTGCAAGACGACCTGCTGCGCGCGGTGTCGCCCCGAAAATATCAGGAGACTGACTGGGCCATCGTGCGAGGCAGCCGACTCGATCAGCGAATCGGATGCGGTCTCTTTTCTTATACGGCCCTAACCTTTGCCGAGTCGCTCGGCCGGAGGCTCGCTTCATGTCATCGTTCTCGCAGACGAAGTTTAGATCTCGAATATGGTCGGCGTTAACCGTTCATGGCCTTGCCATCTGTTTGCTCATCTCTTCGATGGGATGTGGGTTTACGGGGTCGACGGGACCGCCCAACATTGCACCCGAAGAACCCAACGTGGTATCGCTTGATCCCGCAAATTGGTACATCTTCTATAGCGCCGGGATGCCGCCCCACCCTTCCGATTCCTTGGTGTTGCATCCACGCCATCAACCAGCCTCCGATGTATCCGCCTCCGGATACCGTCGAGAGGTAGTCGAATTTGCGCAATACGCCAAGTTGCGCCAGGCCTTGAAGGACCCCCAGATTGAACGTGGCGCTGCGGATGCCGCCGCCGGAAAAAGCAAGTCCGACCAGACTGTCGCGGACGTTGCGGTTGTGCTCGCTCGGTTCCAACCGCTCCGCGCGGCTGACTTCGACTCGCTCAAGTTCCTCCTCGAGAACTTGGCTGAGAGAGAGCGCCGATCGCTGATTGTTGGCAGTGCTCTTCCCCATATCTACCCCACCGTCGCCGCGACCGATAACTCATCGATGCGCAGTCTCGGACACCGTACGTCTTCCAACTAATACAGCGAGGGCCGCAGTGAACCACCCAACAGCGAAGTGTTCATGGAAGCAATGGCATGCGTGCCTTCGTTGCCTCCCCAAGAAAACAGCAGAGACACCTGCGGACAGCCTCCGGCACGAAGAGTCAACCCGGCCGAAAAGCTGTGAAGCCAGTTGCCGCCTCCCAAACTCCCGCGAGTAAGGGACAGTTTTCCCTCTTCCGCCATGACCATCACACCGACTGGATATTTCCATATCGAATGTTCGAAGGTCTCCTGCGTCAGCAGGAGATCTGGAGCGCGAAAGCGGTAGTCCTGATACGACCCTAACGCCTCGTTTCCGTTGATATCGTCGCCGCCCAGCGTTGGCTGAAAGTAAAACGGCACAACGTCCCCGCCAGGAGTCATCGAAAGCGACGCAAGCACGCGAAAGCCGATCGTACCCTCGAGGTTGCGGACGTTGGGAGATGGACAGGCTGGATGATCCGTGGGATCAAGCCCGCACTCGTCCGGCCCGTTGCTCGCGATCGGCCTCAACAGCCGCGTGGATCCGGGATACAGCGCAAACTGGTTGCCGAAATCAAACGTCAACCGCTCGAAGGAAAAGTTGGAGTGCGTGGGCGCAAGAAACTGCTGAAACGTGGCGCTGTAGTTGAGGCGAACGATGTCGGACGCAAGCACGGGCTCGAGGCTCACCCGCTCCCCGAGCTCGAGAGTTCCCGGTTGCATCGTGAGCCCTGGAGCCGTGGCTTCACCGTAAAGCGCTCCGATCGATGGGCTCGACTGTCCGTTGCTCGGTCGAATATCAACGAACCGACCGTTGGCTTCGCCCGCCACCGACGTTTCGCTGAACGCCGACTCTTTGATGATCATGAAGGAACTCTGGAGCGACGAAGCGCTCCGCGCCGCTCTCGTCAACAAAGCGCAGAGGGATCAACAGAACCCTGCGAATGACGTACTTCACGACATTCGTGCGGCGAGTATGCCGCCTATCGGTTGGGCGACCGACAAGGACGATACGAACTACTCCGTTCGCGGCTTTCCCGCAAAACCCTCTGAGTGGCTTTTGAAACTCTTCGGGATTCTGATCAGCGCGGTCGCCGTCGCGATGGGGGCGCCCTTCTGGTTCGATCTGCTGAACAACTTCGGCAATCTGCGGCTTACCGGGAACCCACCTCCGGACTCCCGACAGTCGGTGACGAGCTAGAGATGGCAGGAAGCGATGCGCAAGGAAACGGGAGTCCGGACTGTCCGATTCCGCGCTTCGAAGAGAGCGTTTCGTGGAACTGAACAAGGCCGTCCTGTTTGGGCAGCTCATAGCGGCTGCGTACGCCGTGGCTCCCACGGATCTCACAAATCAAGCCGGCAAGGTTGTCGAGGCGGGACCCGCCGGAGCTAGCGCTTCCTATGAGGTCGTCACAACGATCTACGCGAATGACCTCGCGACGGACATGAATCCGCTCCGAGGTAAGAACATCGTGTCGATTGGTCAGATTCTTCAGGCATCGAGCGCCGGGGATGCTGTCGTCGTCATTCGCGGTACGGAGGGCATCGAGGAATGGATGCAAGATGCCAAGTTCCTCGCCGTGCCCTGCCCTTTCTTCGGCAGTGGCGGAAACACGGAAGATGGCTTCACCGACATGTACGGGTCGATGACCGCCGGTCCGGGAACAGCTGCGCCGAAGCTCAGAGACGCGTTGGCTAACCTGCATTGGAAACGCCCCGTTACGTCGCTCACAATTTGCGGACACAGCCTCGGGGGAGCGCTTGCCACGCTGCTGGCCCTCGATGTGGCTGTCAACGAACGCACTCCCTTCAATACTCCGGCGGTGTACACCTATGCCAGCCCAAAAACGGGAGACCCTCTGTTTGCGACAACCTACAATCATGCCGTCCCTAACACCGTCCGCGTTGCGAACCGACTGGACTTGGTCCCGAAATTGCCCCTCCCGCCCCTGTACGATCATGTTTTGGGGCTATTCGAGTTGAATCCGGTCCAACTTGGCGCGCCTCCCAAAGTGCTCGTCAAATTCGATATCCCGTGTGAACATTTCTTCAACACCTATCTCCATCTATTGTCTCTGCTGATGGGTGGCGACATTTTGCCATTGGATCCACAATGCGTGCCTTGATCCTCCCCCGCACGACCAAGTGCGGGCGGGAGGAGAGCGCAACGACCCCGACAGCAAGGTGTGAAGTGAATCATCTCCTTGTTCCGAACCGAAACAGAGTTCGTTTCAAATCGCGGTTTCGAGCGGCCCATATGCTGCCGATCGAACGGCCTTTCCCCGGCCCAGGAGGTCAACGCAATCATGAGTAGTTTGCTCGGCGTGCTCTGTTCGCTGCTTTTGGTTCTACAGACGAGCTCCGCCCCGGCGTCCGCCCAAAATACTCCTCCGCCTTCGCCTCCCCCAGCGCTCATCGAGGCGTGCAGACAGCCGTGCCTCGAAGATGGCACGCCCGTGCGCCTGCGAATCTCGCAGACGGTCTCGTCCGCCGATGCGCACGTGAACGACCAGGTGGAATTCGAGGTCCTCGAAGATATCCGGGTTTCGGACGTGCTCGTGATAGCCAAGGGTGGGATCGCCTGGGGAACGGTGACCGACGCGCAGCCAAAGCGAAGAATGGCGCGGGGCGGCAAGTTAGAAATTGTGATGGACTCCGTGCGTTTGGCTGACGGCGAGAGGGCCGCCCTGCGGGCGACGAAAGACGTCAAAGGGGGCGGTCACACCGGAGCGATGACGGCCGGCATTGTTGCGACCGGTTTGATATTCTTCCCGGCCGCACCGTTTTTCCTGTTCATGCACGGCAAGGACATCTCGATCCCAAAAGGCACGGAAGTGCCTACGTTCGTGAACGGGAACTTCGAGCTCGACTTGTCGAGATTCCAACAGCCAACAACAACGGCCCAAGCCCCGGCCCCGGCCACGCCCGCGGCAGCTGCGAGCGCCGAGATCGCCGTCACGTCAAATCCTCCCGGAGCGGACATCGAAGTCGACGGGACGTTCGTCGGAAGCACACCCTCGACGATCGGAGTCTCCGCCGGGGACCATACGGTTGACGTGCAGAAGACCGGGTACACGACCTGGGAACGGAAGATCAAAGTCACGAGCGGACAGGTCACGCTCGATGCGGAACTCGAAGCCGCGGGGAAAGCGGATACGACCCCCACCGAGAGCAACCCGAAAACCGACGGGCAAAAGTAGTGAGCGACCTGCGGCACGACCGAGCGGGGCGAACCCTACGCCGACCGCATCAGGAACGCGATCATCGATCCGGATAGCCGCCTCCCTTCCCTCGGAGGGCACTCCTCGGCGAACGCAATCCGTCATTCCGGCTGTGCCAATCGTTTGTCACATCGTTATGGATCTGCGCAAAACTGCCCTAGCTCGTGAAACGGCAGCCCGCGTCGAGAAGCGCTATTGCACCAGGCGGTAGACATCCACGCCGCCATTATAGTTGGGCACGTAGATTTGGCCTCCATCGATCACCGGAGGATCGAACTTGTTAAACAGAAACTGAATGTTGAAAGCCTGCGAGTCCCACAGAACCTTAAGCGAGCCGTCCGCGGCAAGATGTACCGGGTCATAGACAAGCAGCCGTCCGTTCACCACGTTCGTATTCGCGTTGCCGTATGGAATCGTGCATACCAAGATCGCCGAATTCGGGTCGGCTCCATTGCTTGACCCGGAACAAAATCCGCCCGGCATTCCGCCCGGAGGATTCTCCCGAACATTGGCGCTCGCGTACTCGTGACTTTGTGCCACGTAGGTCAGATTTCCCGTCGAACTGACCTTCCACTTATGCAGCTGCGAATTCTCGCCCCAGGCGAAAATCGTCCACGAGTTCAGGACCGGGTCAAAGAACTGCACCGGCGTCATATGCAGATGTGCCGTATCCCCCCAAGGAAAGAAGTTCAATGTACGAGGATTCGTTGGGCAGGGATCAACCGGCCCCGGACTCATGGTCAGCCATACGGGAGGCGCCGCGAGTTTTGCACAGTTCGCTTTAGGGGTCGTGAGGTCCGCAGGAGTCGTTCCGCCTAGCTTCGCCGTCTTGATCGGATAAGCGATTCCGTCTTTCCCGGTCGCGACGCAAACGCCAATCGCAAAAATGCAGGCCGGACCGGCCGATCCCCAGTCTTCGTCGGACCATGCGCCGGACGCCATCTGCGGAAAGACGAGGACGGTGGGAGTGCCCTGGTCGTTGATCGTCGCAACCAGCCTCGCGTTCTTCAGCGGCACGTTCATCCCGGAGCCGACCGGCTTGAACGCGGCGGAGGAAGCGCTCATGCCGGCCAACCTGGCTGTTTGCGCCGCAGTCTGCCCGCTTCTCGCAAGGTCCGTCCACGGCGTCCAGTGGTCGACCACCCGCAGACTGGCCGCAGCTCCATTCAGCGGCGGCGTGTAAGTAAGTTTGAGGAACGACTCACCCCACTGGCTCTTTCCATCGAAATCCCCATTCCCGGTGAGGACGAAGAGGTTTCCTTGCGCATCGGCTGCGGCTCCTTGCCCGGCCATCCAGACACCGGCGCCCTCGCCGGCCGTCAAGGCCAGCATCGCGCTCATCGTGTTGCTGGCCGCGTCGAAGGCAAAGCAAAAGCCGGAGGCGCCCGTGCCGGTTTCATCGATCGTCCCCGAACATCCGAATACCGTCTTCACGCCGTTGACAGTGGCCTCCACCAGCGAAGATCGCTGTTTACGCATCTGCGAATTAAAAACCTTATTTCCGCTCGGTTCTTGGATCAGCACCGGCGCCACGGCTTGACTTCCATCCGCCACGTTCAGCACGAACATGAAGTAACGCGCCGTTTGCGGGCTGCCGGACTGGTCTGGCGAAACCCAGCAAACCTGATAGAGGCGCTGCGTCTCGGCGTCGATCACCCCCGTCGACAGACAGCCCCAATGCTCATTGATTTGGTGGCTGTCGATGCTTTGTGACCCGGTTACGGGCATGCCGAGCGTGACTTGCCAGATGCCGGAACCGTCATGTGCGTCGACTCCGCGCACAACGTCCGCCATAGAGGGAAGCACCATCACGTCGCGAGTTCCGCGCGCGGTCTTCACATTCGGCAGGATAAGCGGCTGCGCCTCCATGCCCCGCGCATCCCCAATCACTGGAATGATAGTCGCTCGGAGAATTCCCTTAGACTCAACCGACGCCTGCGACAGTTGAGTCTCACGTTGATTCCAGCCGCTTCTTGAGTTATCCGCGGAGCGGGTGAGCCACGGCACCACAGTCGATTGGGCCGTGCAATTCTCAGCTACCCCGAAAAGAAATGCGCAGGTCAGCAGGCATACATGATAGAGCTTCATGCGTCCTCCTGGGCCACCCGTACGACGTAGAGGTTGTCGGTATTGAATGCGCCGCGTCGGGCCACAGACCCGATAGAGAATTCCGGCGCCATCAAGGTCAATACCTCACTATGTCATCAGCGGCCGCCTTGCCGGTTGCTGGCTCATTTCCAGGCGGAGGCCGGAACAACGATGTCGTCGGCAGGCACAAGGGTGTTTACCGAGACGTGCGGCCAAGTGAGACCCGCGAAATTCAGGAAGACGTTTTGAGTGTACTGAATCTGCGAAAATCGCACTGTAAGCTTACGCGGCTCAGGCGAGTCAACGGGCGCGATGCCGGAAAAAGTTGGCATGCGCCGTCCTTGAACATTTCTTGCAGGTTTGACGGCGAATTGCTGACCAATTGTCAGAGGCGGGAGCAAAATGGTGTCCTCTACAGTTTCAATCCAGAATATGGCAGTCATCTGCGTGGCCTGGGCGTTTGGTGCGGGAGGCGGGACTGCGGCCTGACCGAGAAGAAATGCGATGTTGTCGGTTCCGCCGCCGAAAAGGCCCGGAGGTGGAGGCGGCACAGTGGAAATGAAGATGGTGGTGGTGCTGATGATATTTTGACCTTGGATGTGATCTTGCAGCAATGAATTGGGATCGTCCAACATGGCCTGAGTGATGGTGCCACGTGTGATAAAAGGTCCCAGATCTTGGGGAATTCTAAGCGTATTGGCGTTTGCGGCCGTCTGGCTGGGGAACTTGAACGGCTTGCCCGTGGCGTTAATGATGGGCGTGATATCGACTGTGCCGATTTTCGGTGGTCCTGGCTGTGGGGGTGTGACAAGACCCTGAGCCTCGATGGTCGCGCCGTGGGGAATGGAGGCCATCCGTGTAACGGTTTCGCCGAGTTGTGGGATGGTGGTCTGGGGCACATGAATCCAAATGCCAGGCTCGAAGTGGATCCCAACACTTTCGCCATGGATCGTAATGTCGTTGATGCTCTGCACATACGGCACTCCGTTGAGGAAGGCGTCTGCTTGCGTCCCGGTGCCGCGATTCGGAACCGAACCCAGGCTCTTTGAAAACGAGAGAGTCTCGGAGGTGAGGTTCAGTTCGAGGACATTGTCTTGCGGAGGAGGAGGTGGTGGAACTGGATTCGGGAGTTTCGTCGGAGTAGCAGTACTATTCGGCCGGAAAATGGTGTTGAAGCCGTTGCCAACCCAGTCGCCCACAAAAGCGGCGAGTGGACCGAGCGCTGGAGGCGGTGCCGGAGGGAGTGGCTGTTTATGATCTGGGCGAAGCTGCCCAAATAAGAAGTCGCTGGGAAGACTGATGGATGGCCTGGATTTTGTGTCGCTCATTTTTGATGCTCCTGTTCTCTTGGCGCGTCAGCCTGAGTTACACGAATAGGTTCGTAGGGGCTCCTCCCTGCTCGACGGCGCATCTAAGGGAGGCAGCAATATATTGCTTGTTAGTTACTAAAATCAAGTTAAATTGTCTATTCACTGTATTACCTCGTACGTTCACGCGGGAGTAATATTCGGCTTCGGCTCATCGGTTGGGCACGACGAAGAGAGGAATAAGGCCCCCTCGTCCCATAGGTTCTGAATCGGTCGTCCGTCAATCGGTCGAAGCAAGTAGCTTCAGACGGCTAGAAACAATAGACGGTCGCCCGGAGTTGCGGGGGAGGAACAGCGAGAATCTCGGCCTGAACCGTGCCGCCCAAGATAATTCTCCAGCATCGTATTGTCTCAGTTATACTCCCTCCGAGGGATTCGAATCATGATTATTGGCGATCGATTGCGGGAGTTCCGAGAAGAGAAGGGGCTATCCCAAGGGGACATCGGGAAACGTACCGGCCTGCTCCGCTGCTATATCTCGCGGGTCGAGAACGGGCATACGGTTCCCGCCATTGAGACGCTGAAAAAACTCGCGCGAGCGATGGAGGTGCCGCTCTATCAGCTTTTCTACGACGGCGAGGAACCTCCCAAGATACCGAACCTTCCGAAGCGCAGGACGGCGAATGACATTGCCCGGGGGAATTCGGGCAAGGATGCCAAAGTGCTCGAGCAGTTCCGCCGACTGCTCAGCAAAACGAATGAAAAGAATCAGCGCATCCTTCTGTTCATGGCCCAAAAGATGGCGCGGCACTCTCGGGCGAAGGCCTGACAATTCCCTTCTCACGCGCGGTCCAGACCGAAACAACGGTAATTGATCGTCTGCGATCCGGGGGCATGCTTGGCGATTTGAGGGATTTCCTCCGAACTCGCGAGCCACACCTGCTGTTTGGCGAACGACTGCGATCGGTGATTTTGTCGCTCGAACGCTAGAGGGGACCTCGCGAAGAATCGTACGAGGGAGCAAGATATGTCTTCCAGCCAACGTCGGGGCCTCGACCCATCGGTCCTTTCCTCTGCATCCCGTGAGGCCTCGCCCGGTTCACAGGCGTCGCACGAAGAGGACGAGAGGGTTCGTCCTTCAAGCGATGCCTCGGGAGAGCAGCCGATCGTTAACCACATGCTGGGCGACCAGCCGGCAAAGACCAAAGAGGAAGACCGGCTGGGTTTCCAGACGTATGTGTCCGCGGTGGCGAAATTCTTGACCGACTCGTCAACGGAGATCCCGCTCACACTCTCGATCGAAGGACTGTGGGGAGCGGGCAAGAGCTCGTTCATGCTCCAGCTGCAACAGGAGCTGCGAACCAGCGGCAAGGCCAGGATCGTGGCCTTTAATGCCTGGCAGTACAATGCCGACGATGGCCTCTGGGCCGCATTCATTCACGAGTTCGACGAGGAGCTTAATCGGCAGCTCAGCTGGCCCCAACGAATGCTCGCTCGGTGGAAGCTTCTCCGTCTCCGGACCAAATGGGAAGGATGGACCGACACAATTGTCGCGTTCGTTTGGTTGGTCGCGAGCCTCGTCGCCTTCGTCGCCATCGCCGACTATCTTAGCCACGGAGGACTCGCCGCCTTCACACGCCTATTGGGTGCGAACGGACAAGCGGACACTTCGGCGAACAAGACCATCGCTCTGGTCGGAGGTCTCGGCGGAGCCTTGGCAAGCCTGCTGATCCTGCTGTATCAAATCCGGAGCCTGTTCAAGAGCCCTGCGTCGTTCGAGCGCGCGGTTCGTCTGTTCAGCCGGCCGAACTACGACGACCGACTGCCGCTGATCCACAAAGTCACGCGTGATTTCAATAGTCTGGTCGCCTCCTACGCGGGTCAGGATGATGTCTATGTTTTCATCGACGATTTGGACCGCTGCGAATACGCCAAGGCCGCCGAACTCATGCAGGCGCTGTTGATGTTGCTTAGCAGCGCTCCGAAGATCGCATTGATCATCGGGCTCGACCGAGACAAGGTCGCCGCCGCTATGGCTGCGAAACAAGAAAAACTGATTCCTTATCTCTACAGAATCGAGCCCTCCGATGCCTACCGCTGGGGTATCGACTACGGACAGCGCTTCATCGAGAAATTCATTCAGATCTCATTTTTCCTTCCCGCGCCCCGCTCGAGCGGACTGAAAGCCATGGTGAACCCCAAGACGTCAACACCGGACGACCCGGTACCTCAGAGCCAAAAGTCCGAGCAAGTCATCAATATCGTCACCGGAAAAGACGACTCGAAGACACTCGACGCCATGATCGATATGGCAGACCATGTATTTGGACACAACCCGCGCAACGTGAAACAGTTCGTGAATATGTTTCGTCTACAAGCCTTCATAGCGAACGAGACCGGACTGTTCGGCACATCCCACAGCGTCACGAAGACCGGCAGACCGCTTACGATTCCTCAGCTGGGAAAATTCGTCATCCTATGCATGCGCTGGCCTGATTTCGTCCACGACGCGGTCGGTGACACGGACTTGATCGCGGGTCTGGACTCACCCAAAGTCTCCCACTCGCCCTTGGCGCCGTCGTCCGCGGATTCCTCTGACTCCGCGCCGACACTCGAAAGAAACAGCCCGACCGGTCGCCTTGCGTTCTGGAGAAAAGACCTTGCGCTCGTCAACCTCCTTAGGTTTGGAATCTCGGAAGGCACCGAAGCTGACCCTTTCTCCCTGGTGGATGTGGACTTCGCGAGGCTGAATGAAATTGCGCCATCGCGCCCGAAGACCACCACGGACATACCCGGAGACTTGGAGGCCGAGCGTGCGCGTCGTGTCGAATCGCGCGTCGAGGTCAAAGAGGAGAGACCATTCAGCGCTTAACGAGCTGGCTGAGCGTTTGACGGTGCGGCGCACGGCGGCCGTGATCGAATGCCTGACACGTCGGATCCAATCGATCTGAGAACGGTCGGCCGTATTGGGTAGTGTCAGAATACGGCTGTACGGCCAGCGTGACGATGCGCGCTACGATTAGCCCTCGAGTTGGTCGAGCGGTGCGTGGTCATGCCGTCGGCGAAAGGGTCGTGGTTGCTCCGGGAGTCCGGCCTCCGCGCCTTCTATTGCGCGTTGAAAGGGATCGACCACAAGAAGTCCGTTCTCAACTGTCCTTTTGCGTATGACGGGTCATTCACCAAGTCCGGGTCGCCGCGAAATACCGGAAGAAACACACGGCCGGCCGGATCTGAGGTTTTCCAGTTTGGCTGCCAGCTCGCTCGGTTGTGACAGTTCATGCAGTTGCTTTGGATGCCTTTCGGGAACCCGGCCTCAAGCCAAGGATTGAACGTAATGTGCGGGCTTTTGTCTCCTTGCTCCGGGGTGTTGAGATCGTAGCTCGCGTTCATCAGGTAGTTTCTCCATACGCCCTTTACGGTGTTCGGACGATCCGCGGCGTATGGTCCGTCGTCGGGACGGTCGTGCCACCAGAACGTTGCCCAAACCCAATCCGAGATTTCCTTGGTCGTCAAATGGGTTCCCGCGAAGACGGCGTAGTCCCCGGCTTGCAATGACCGGCCCAGCACCTGCAGCGCGGCATTCGCGATCTGGCCGTTTTGCATCGCAGCCGCGGCCGTTTGGTTGTCGAGAACTATGTAGTGGAACGCCGCCAGACCAACAACGTGCGAATTAGGAAACTGTCTGTTCAGAAACGTCACGTTTGTTGTCTGGTTCGCGGGGATGTTGGTGCTCAACGGATCGATCGCTACCACTCTCGGCCACGTCGAGAACGAATTACCATTGGGACCTGCCGGATTGTTCTCGGGATCCCACACCGGCATCGGCGTGATCTTATCCCTTGCCACGGGCCACCAAACCGTCTTGAGGACGACGGCATCGTTTGGAAACTCGGGAATCATTCGATCGCCCGGAACCTTTGGATCGACAGCTCCGCTTTGCCCCATGCTATCAAGCGCGCTTGAAAGATTCAGTTTTTGCCCTCGGACGTGCTCGTACGCCGGATAGTTATATAGAACAAATGACATGAGTCCCGTCCCAGCCGCTTGGGCAGGCACAACACCCCTTGGTGGTCGGAGCTGAGCGGGTTCTCGGAATCTTCGAATAATTCGACGAGGGCCGACCGCCTGCGGTTGAGCGCCGCTCTGGAAGGTTTCGTCCTCGGAAAACCAGGTTTCCCAGATTGCGTACTTGCCGTCCGGCGTCGACTGCGTCATGCCGGCGAACACGTTCCAGACGTGAACACGCTGGGCCCGCACATTCTGGTCGGAACGATACTTCTCGAGCGTTTGGCGGTGCGCCGGAAAATCGTATCCCTTCGGAATATCAAAGTACCCGGGAGGCGGGCCGACCTGCGCTTCCAAACCCAAAGCGATCAACAGCACCATCAGACCGCCGGTGACCCGACTTGCTCGAATGGCTTTCGGCCAACCGCTCATCGTGGATTCCCAAAAACGCCACGCTGCATGCACGTTCTTTCCGCAGCCCTGCTAGAAACCCGGGCGCAACCTAGGGCTGATATCCGCCGTTGATCCAATCCTGAAACAGAGCGATGTTAGCCGCCGACCATGGGCCAGCCCCGCCTTTCGCGGGAGCAGGCGGCATGACGGGCCCACCGATTCCTCGCAGGCGATTCAGAATCGCCGGGGCATGCAGCTTTACGTCGTCGTAGTTCGTGAGATCACAAAACCATTGCATATGATCAATGTCAATCTGCTGAAAAAGTGGACGGATGTCCGTTGCGAAAGGGGGAACGCCAGCCATACCACGTCCTATGCGTCGGCTCGACCGTCGCGCGCAAAATAACCGCTGGCCACTCGGCTCGGCCCGAGAAACTTGGACGCCTCTTGTAATATATGCGTTATACTTTGTCAAGCAATTCCGTATATGCTATTCACTGTTGTTAGAAGATGGAGGATATGATACTACAGTCGCTCACGCTTAGACGATGACGCCAACCGGGACGGTTTTCCCTATGTCCCCGGACCTAAGGATGGTCGCGAGCATGCGCACGGACTCCTTTGTCAGCTTCCACCGCCGGCTGCCAGTCTTGGTGATAGTTTTCGTCTGCGGCTTCGGCGCCGCCGCGCCTCTCGAGGCGTCGAGTTTTCGCGTCGCGTCCGGGAAGTGCGAAATCGTATCCAACACCTGCGAAGTCAAGATTGAGGGTTCGGGTCTCTCTGCCGCTGAAATTGCCAATCGGACCCAGCCGCGTCTGGCGGATGCGTCACCGATCGATCCTCAGTTGTCATTTGAACCTGGAGATACGTCTGATGGAGCGGGTACTCGCACCTGGTCTTTCCACGTCACGATTTCAGCCCCGCTCTCAGCGCTATCGCAGGAAAGAAAACTCGCGTTCTCGTGGGGAACTGCCTCACCAATAAGCTTGTCTCTTACCCTGGTGGCCTCGGCCCCCAAGGATCAGACCGGTGTCGCAACGATAAAATGGACGATTGAGCCCCCCGCGACGCCGTGGAATCTCGGGCAGGACCGATGGACAGAATTCACTGTCACAACTGCAGATAAAGAGCTCACCGCCATCGTGCTCAGACACTCGACGTATCAAGACTCGCGCGCCGGCCATGGCTCGCGGCTTTCGCTCGATCACTTTTATCTCTGCCCCGAACGCACACAGAAACCTACAGGTTGTACGAAAACAATGCCGCTCACCGACTCAACCTCAACATTCTGGCTAACTGTCGATCCTCAGTTCGACGAACCCGGAATCTATTCCGGTAATCTCGAGATCGGTACCCAGCCGCCCTCCGATACGAAGAACATCTCGGTCACCATCAATCAGACAAGCCCTCGTTCCCAGTGGATCGGTTTTGGCTTAATCGTAGTGGGAGTAACTGCGGCGTGGCTCCTTCTTGCATTCGGGCGCGGCCGATATTCGAGAAACCAAGCCCTATTGCCGGCGGTCTTGCTCCGTGAAAGAGCAGCCGGTCTTCTGTTGGATTTGAACAACGTCCCCGCCGCTCTTAAAGGATCGGCTCCCAATACGACCCGTGAATTGGCCAAAATCGTAGGACAACTGACGGAGACGTATCTAGACGCGCAACAATTCTTGCCGCCGAAAATTCCAACCGGTTTCGGAAGCGCGGCAGCCCAAACGACCGCGTACCAGACCTTCCTGCAATCCCAGTCTCAGTTGGTCGACAACCTCGACACGATCATCAATCAAGGAATCTTGCCTGCTGCGCAGAAATGGTCGGCAACGATTTCAGGCGGCGATCTGACCCTGCTTCTCCAGTTGATCACGAATCTCGACGCTCTCACTCCGACTCTTCCGCAACCTGCCAATAGTCTTCAAACCGCTATAACGGCTCTATTGGCGAGCTGGCATCCCACGGTCGTCGCCCAGGCGGCGGGAGCGGCCGCACTGACAATCGTGCCTCCGGCGTCCAAGCAGCCGACCTCCTTCCAAGTGCTCCTGCGCATGGAAGCCGTGACCATTGTCTTCTGGATCGCCTGGCTGGTTCTTACGTCGCTTGCCGGCCTGCTCGTTTTGATTCTTCCGAATCCTGGATTCGGAGGACTCATGGACGACATGCAGTGTCTCCTGTGGGGATTTGGCCTGCCCGTGGCCGGCCAATCCTTACAGCAGTTGACAGTTTCCTCCATCAACAGCCAACTCGGTGTCACTTTGACCAAGCCCTAGCGAAACGGCCGCCAATCCGAAAAACCATTCAATTGCCCTCCGGGAGGAACAATGGAACTGGACTCAGTCAGACAAGTCAAAGCACAAGCCAAGGCCCAGATATTGACCCCATTGATCCGCGCCGAGAGTCGCGAGCTGGGGGTTCGAGCCCAGAGCATCGATCGCGTCGGCGAACCCGAAACCATCGCCCTGGGGATTGCGAAATCAGCGGTCCAGGGCTACACCCTTGCCGTACGAATTCAACACCCCGTCTTGCGGAATAGCCCGGCTATTGGCCGCCTCCGGGATCTGGCGAGAGGAGAAGTTGACGTTCAGTACGTCGGGCCCGTGAGAAAGAGACAGGCACCTTGGTATCAGCAACGCTGCCGGCCCCTGAGGATCGGATGTTCGATCGGACACATCCTGGTCACCGCCGGCACACTCGGCGCGTTTGTGAAGTCTCGGCAAGATGGCACCTCGCTCGTGCTGTCAAACAACCACGTATTGGCGAACGAAAACGCTGCGTCCATTGGCGACGACATCCTTCAACCAGGTAAGTATGACGGCGGACAAGATCCTGCAGACAGAATTGGTACGCTTGCAAAATTCATCCCGCTCGACTTTCAAAATCCAAACAATTTCGACTGTGCGACCGCCCTACTGGATCCAGCCATTCAATTCGATCCCGCGGGCCTCGACAGCGCCGGAAGGCTCGTAACGCCGACTCCCACCGCTCTCCAAGGGGGCGAGACGGTTTCGAAAATCGGCCGCACGACCGGGCTAACCCAGGGGACCGTATCCGCGATTGAGGTCGATAATGTCGCCGTCGGCTACGACCATGGCCAGGCTCAGTTCGATCAACAGATTGAAATCCAGGGAAGTGGAGCTTCCGCTTTCAGCCAGGGAGGCGATAGTGGCTCTCTCGTCTTTGACCAGAATCTGACGCCGGTTGCACTGCTGTTTGCGGGAAGCGACCAAGGCGGATCGAACAATCTCGGTGTCAGCTACGCCAATCCGCTCCAAGGCGTCTTGGATGCTCTCGGAATAGACATCCAGATTTGAGCCTAACCGAAGGACAGCGCAATTTTGTGCAGAAACAGAACTTTCTCTGCCTCACCCGCCTGGTTCCCGCAGGCGAACACGGGAGTTTTCACCGATGCACCTTGAGTCCGCACGCGAATTGAAGGCGCTGTGCTTGAAGCAGCAAGTCAACCCCATCGCGGCGCGTGCCGCCGCCGCTTCGACCCTGGGTATCAGCGCGCGCGCCCTGTCCGTGGTCGATGACGTGCAGCGAACCATCGCCTTGGGAATTATTCCGAAAGGGAAAAACTCCTATCAGCTCGGTATACGCGTCCAAACACGCGCGCTCGAAAACGGCCCTCAGGTGGAAGCGATCCGAAAACAGGCGAAAGGAGAAGTGGAGATTCGCTACGTTGGCCGCATCATCAAACGAGCCGCGCCATGGTATCGGACCCGTCAACAGCCTCTGCTGATAGGAACTTCGATCGGGCATTTTTCGATCACCGCCGGAACGCTGGGCTGCTTTGTAGCCAAAGGAGAAAAAAAGCAGGCCCGCATCCTTTCCAATAATCACGTTCTGGCTGCAGAAAACGATGCGAAGAAAGGCGACACAATTTTGCAACCGGGAAAACTCGACAAAGGGCAGAAGGGGTCGGACACGGCGGGCGCCCTCGACAGTTTCATTCGCTTGAGCGCCACGGGCCCGAACCATCTGGACGCCGCGCTGGCAACGATCCGGGAGGGACTCACGTTCGACAAAACGTTACTTAAAGACGTAGGACCAATTACCGGAGTTGCGCAGGAACTACCGGCCGACAACGACAAGGTTCGGAAGATCGGCCGAACCACAGGCCTGACGAGCGGGACAGTGACGGCCTTTGAGCTGGACAACGTCGTGGTGGGGTACGACCTCGGGAACCTAAGATTTGATGGCCAAATAGAGATCGAAGGAACCGATCAGGGTCCTTTCAGCTTGGGGGGCGACAGCGGATCACTGATCTTCAACGAGGATCGTCAGGCTCTCGCTTTGCTTTTTGCAGGGGGCGACCAGGGCGGCAAACGAGGGAATGGGTTGACCTATGCGAATCCTATCAAGCGAGTGTTTGAGGAACTTGGAGTAGAGCTGCTATACTAGGACCATGGAAGGCGTAAGTATTGAACGGGCCCGGGCTGCAAAGAGCCAGGTCATGGTGCGCGTCGCGTCCATTCCGCAGGTGAACGGGGTGGGTCTCGCTCGGACGGACCATGGGTATGCGGTTAAGGTGAACCTTTCGGAGCCCCTTGGAAAGATATCAGCAATTCCTACCGAAGTGGACGGCGTGCCCATACTCGTTGACGTTGTGGGACCGATCGTCGCTCATGGCTAGTCCGCTGTAACCTTGCGCCACGACCAACCGAAGCGGTTGTCCTGAAACCCCAGACGGGATAATCACCGCCGGACCTAAAGCTCTAATTCTATCTGCGGCGAAGTCCTTCGTCTGGTCGAGTCATCTTCCCGACAGCGAAGGTATGCGTACACTCACACCGATGGCGAAATTCGCGGTCCAATACGAGTGTGTCGGCACGGTGCCGGTGAAAGTCGGCCCCAAATCTTCATTATTGGTGAACCCCTGCGTAAGGTGGACATCGTGCCCGAAGTGACAAAGTCCGCTCACCATGAGCGCCCGCCAAGCGAATGACAGTCCAGTCGCGAAGTCTGCGGTGGTTGTGTTGGGGTTGACGCCGACCGCCCCCGTCCAATAAATGTTGGACTTCCAATGCCCCGGCAGATCGTCCGTGAGGCGATAGTTCGCCGCGGCAAATGGAACCGGCGTCGGTCGCTGTGCATTTTCTTTGACGGTGTTGTCGGTAATCGTCGTGCCCGTATACACCGGAGCAACGGAGAAGGATCGATTCGGCAGCATCGAAAAGAAAACGCCCGCGGATGCCTCCCAGCGCAGCGCGGTAAAAGGAAGCCCGAGAACTTTCCCGTTCGGACGATCCGCAAAATTGATCACCACCGTGGCCAAGGCCTTCTTGTTGGTCGGATTCGGAGCCGCCTCTTGCGAGTAAGAGACGAGATTCAGCGCATCGAGCGAATAGGTCACCGTTCTTGTTACCATCCTTTGATAGATCTGATCGGTGTCTCGCCTCGAATCGATGCTCACGCACGGCGTACCTCCGCAGTCGTGAACCCCGGTCCGATATCCGGTCGCACCAAGGTCGGTGAGACGCTGACTGTAGCCCAGGAGGTCGGCGGCGATTGCATCGATAATCTTCTGAGAGTCGCCCAGCTGCGTGATCGCAACTTCGTCAGGGCCATGGCCCGCAGCCTGGTACTGTTTGTCTTGCGCCATCTGTGAGATCTTGCTTGAGATAACGGTCTCTGAAGTCACGTAGGCTTGAATCTCGTCCAGTATGGGTTGACGCTTAGCTATGAAGTACGCTGGCTCCGGGGAAGGTGCGCTTGAAGTAAGGGAGTCAGGCGCCACAAGCGGTTCGAGATCCTGATACGCCTTGATCGCCTTCGTCGCAAGATAGGAGAAACAACCCTGAAACTCCCCGAGTTTAGCCGTGACCGACCCGGCAGCAGGCCATCCGACCGTTGTGAAGTCCGCCGAACTGCAGTCTGCGCCGACCGCTTGCGCCTGAACCCCCACAGGTTTTTGCAGCGAGGGCAACATGCCTTGAATGATGCTGGAGGTCACATCCGGTGTAAGTGTCGCCTGGCCAGTGGTGAAGTCCAGGAAATACCTCTCAAACGGTAGCGGGTTCTCGATCACCACGGTAAGGGTTTGCCCCGAATACATTTGAACGGTCGGCGGTGCCACAGGATTGGCTCGGTTAATTATCAGACTGCAATCCCTGTTTGTTTTCGCCAGAGAACATTCAGTTCCTTTCGCAGACAGTGGAAAGAACAGAGTGATCACCACCAGCGCCCAAAACGCTATTTGGCGGGAGTTCCTGCCGGCACGCACTTTCATGTGATGTCTCCGATTGCCGATCGTCAGGTATGCGGTTAAATCGACGGAATACTACCCGCAACTTTGCGGGTTCAACGGTGGTGATTGGCGATCGCTTGTCGTACTAAGCAATACATATATCTCTGCTTATTTACGCTGAATATAACAGTATCGATCAGCGGTCGATCCGATGAATTCCGAATCCAATTGCTTGCAATACTGAGCAGCGACCATGTCATCAGACCCGCGGCCCCTGAATGGCGAGTTGCGTGTACGAGTTGCTGAGATCCTTCACCCCACAATCGAAACCTCTCGTGTTCTCGGTCACCCAGTTGATATCTTTTTTTCGCGTGCCGGCGTTGATGACCAGAAGGAAATCATCCTCCCCGAGCCGGTGAACGATCACGTCGTCGACGAACGTCCCCTCCGGATAGAGCATGGCCGAATACTGTGCCTGACCGATCGCGAGGCGCGAGGCGTCGTTCATGGTGATGCGTTCGACCGCAGCCAGGGCGGAGCCCGATTTTCGACCCGAGTAGATTCGAATGTCGCCCATGTGACTCACGTCGAACACCCCGACTCTCGCGCGCACCGCCTTGTGTTCGGCGACGAGCCCTCCGGTCGAAGGATATTCGACAGGCATGTCCCAGCCTCCGAAATCCACCATCCTCGCGCCCAGGGCACGGTGCACGGCGTTCAACGGCGTTCTGCGAACTTTGGCAACCGACGAATCGGCCAAGAATTCCCCCGTTCCCCCGAGTCTACACTTCGAGAATCCTTCACTGCCCTGATACCTCCCGGCGCGCACGCGCCTACCTCACTACCAGATCGGCCGGAAGCCGTCTTGCGAGATCAGAACCCGTTTGCGCGAAATTAGCGCGGCGCGAGACCTGATCGTCTTCTCAGTCCGGGATCCCGGGAACTTCACTCCGGTTTCCGAGTTCGTCGCCGTGTCCCTCCTCAATCGTGCTGCACGAACTCGCACAGCCATTCAATTCCCGGAGTGGAGGCGCATCTCCATCAAAACCTGTTTCTCGAGAGATATCCACGGTGCCGTCCTCCAGAAACGACTCCTTAGGCCCTTCCCGGCAAGAGCGTGCGCCTGCTCCGTCCGCTTCTTCCGTCAAGGCCGTCCGCTTCGCTCCCGTGAACGCACACCCCGCGGCCTTGACGGCGCGGACGGACAGTCGCCGAACCCCGCCAGGAAGGGCATTTCTCTTCTGATGCACCGCTCCGCGTTGCCTCAAAGGGAAAAAATCCAAAACCCTTCGAAGGAGTTTCCAATGAAACCAATCTCTCAGGAACCTCTGTTCTCCGTCGGCCAGATCGTCGCGACTCCGGGCGCTCGGACCGCTCTCGAAAAAGCGGGGCAGACGCCTCTGGAATTTCTCGCGCGTCACGTTCGCGGTGAATGGGGCGAGCTCGATGAAAAGGACCGCCGCGAAAATCAACTGAGCCTCGAACGCGGTTTTCGCTTGCTCAGCAGCTATCGAACCAACGCGGGCGATACGGTTTGGGTCATTACCGAGGCCGACCGCTCCGTCACAACGCTTCTCTTGCCCGACGAGTACTAAGAATCCTCAAAACAAATTCAGAAAAAGGAGAAAAGAAATGAGCACGACCGAGACAACGAAACCGAACGAGACGTACCTGAACATTCCCATCAGCCAGTTGAAGGAATCGGAAACCAATCCCCGGAAGACGTTCGACGAGCGATCGCTCGAGGAACTCGCCGAAAGCATCCGCAGCAAGGGTGTCCTTTTGCCGCTTCTGGTCAGGCCCCTCAACGGCCACTACGAAATCGTCGCCGGGGAGCGCCGCTATCGCGCATCGAAACTCGCCGGGCGCGACACCGTCCCCGCGGCGGTCCGCGAACTCACCGACGTGGAGTGTCTTGAAATTCAACTCATCGAAAACCTGCTGCGCACCGACTTGCACCCCTTCGAAGAAGCGCAGGGCTTTCACGCCCTGCTCAACCAGGAAGGCGGCCAGTACACCATCGAGAGAATCGCCGCACGGACGGGCAAGCTCGCATCGTTCATTGCCAAGCGGTTGAAACTGCTCGATCTCGCAAAGCCTGCGGCCGATGCCTTCCTGGCCGGCCAGATCGGTGTCGAGCACGCCCAACTCATCGCCAAACTCGCGCCCGACCTCCAGGAAGAGGCGCTGCGCCGTTGCTTCGACGGCTACTACGGTGCGGATGAAAAGGAACGCAGTCTCGTGCCTGTGTCCCGTTTGCAGGCATGGATCGAACACAACATCTACCTCCGTCTTAAGTCCGTTCCCTTCTCGAAGGACGATGAAGCGCTCGTGCCCGAGGCTGGCAGTTGCGCCAATTGCCCGAAGCGCACGGGATTCAACACGCTTCTCTTTTCGGAAGTCCGGGAAGACTCCTGCGCCGACGCTGCTTGCTTCAACCGCAAGCTCAATGCACACATCGCGCAACGGGTGGCAACGACTCCCGGCCTCGTCATGATTTCCGATGGCCCCCAGGTGCCGGGCGAGACACGCATCTTGCCACGCCAGAATTACGTCGAGGTCGTGGCGAAGAAAAACAAGAACGGCAAAGACACCCGTCCCGAACGGAGGCTCTGCAGCCACCTGACACCCGCGATCCACACGGACGGCATCGACAAAGGCCGGCTCGCGAAAGTCTGCGTGGACCCCCATTGCAGGATTCATTTCGGGGACCGTCAGCAGGAAGAGAAACAGCGGCTCGCGTGGATCGAGGAACGAAAGGCCGCGAACCGAAGCGCCAAACAGACTGTTAATCTCCGGCACCGGATTCTCGTCCAAGTACTCAAGCGCGTGAGAGCGCCGCTCGGAAGCGAAGCGTTGCGCCTCGTCGCCCGGTTCATCCTCGGCTCGCTTTCGCACGACCTGGCGCGCCGCCTCGCCAAGCGGCACGGCCTGGAACCTTCCCAGAAGGGCCAGGATTGGGAACTGGCCGAGAAGGCGCGCTCGCTCCATAAGACGGCGGACGGCACCGCTCTCGCCGCTCTGATCTTCGAAGCGATGCTGCTGGCGGCGGCCGCCAGCAGCACCGAAACGAAGGAGGACCTTCTGACCGCCAGTGCCAGGCTCTACAAAGTGGACGTGAGGGCGCTGCGGGCGGCAGTCGCGAAGGCGGAGAAGGACAAGGAATCAAAGAAAAAACCTGCAAATCCGCACAAAGGCAAGAACGGAACAGCGGTAAGAGCAGATCGCAGATAACGCCAGCCTACAAACCGGACGGGGGCGTCCTTTCCGGGACGCCCCGTCTGCTTCCGCGTCCCGGGCATCTCAGCAACAGGCCCCTGCTTCCGCCGCCTCCTTTGGTTTGAAACTCCGTACGGCGCACTTGTGCACGTACCGCCTGCGGGAACTGCGGGGCGCCCGAGTTGGTCCGGCGAGATCGAGCGCCTGCCGCGCCCTCGCGGCTTGTTTTTCCCTCGCCACTTCCTTCTCCGATGCCACGGGAACGCCACGTTCGCCTTCTTCTTCGACCGGCCTCTGCGAAGCGCGATTGCTTCCGACAATGCCACCGGATCGTCGGCTGCGTTCGCGTCCGCCACCGAGACGGCGCAAGGCTTCCACGTCCCTTCGTGCGTCTTGCTTTCGCGCTTCCCAAACGCCCGCCCGCGTTTCGTTCACCTGGATCTCCGTTCGCCCTCTCCATTGAGCACCCGCTTCGGGCTACTTCCTGCGCGCCTGCAGCTTCACGGCCTCTGCTTTCCCGGTTCCTCCCGGACAACGCGGTTCCCTCCCGGAATGCAGCCGCTCGCTTTGGGAGCAGAAGCCTCTCGCTCTTGGGGTGCCCCAATTACGAGGGCAGAAACGGAGAACCAATAAAATGTACGAAAATCGCGTGGAATTGATGGGCTTTTTGGGCAAGAACCCCGAGAGCAAAACGACCAAGACGTCGGGACGCAAACTCGCCATCCTTTCGCTCGCCACGAAAACGTGGTGGACGGACGAGAACGAGCAGCGCCACGAAAAAACGGAGTGGCATCGAGTCGTGGTCTGGAACGGCTTGGCCGACTACGTGGCCGACAAACTGAAGAAAGGCGACCACCTGTACGTGGTCGGGACGCTCGTGAGCAACACCTACGAGAAGGAAGTGGGCAAAGGGAAAAACAAAACCAAGGCTCAACTGACTTCGTGGCAGGTGAAAGCGTTCTCGATTCGCAAGCTCGATCGCAAGGATACCGCACCCGCCGCGCCCGGTGCCATGGATGCGCAACCCGGGGACGCTCCGTACTGAACGACCCCGACAAAAGGTTCCGGCGATTGCCGGAGCCTTTTGTGTTTCCGTCGACGTCGGTACCCGCAGGGTGCCCGCAAAAACCTCTGCGCCTGCTTCGTCGCACGCCTCGACCCGTCACAGAGCATTCCCTCCGCTCTTCCTGCCGAAAGACTGCGCCGGTCCGCCCGCTTCTCCTGTCAAGGCCGTCCGCTCCGCTGCCGTGAACGCCCACACCGCGGCCTTGACAGCGCAGGCGGCCCGGCGCGAGGGCCTCGCAGGAAGAGCGTTTTGTTTTTGTGCAGCGAAGTCCCGCTGCGCAAAGGGCAAAAAACAGAGGAGAAGGAGAGAAAATGCAGACCGAAAAAGTAGACTTGTATTACCGGCAAGGCAGCTCCGACAAAGTGTACCAACTGCAGTTGGAAGGCGAACAGAACCAATGGTCCGTCCAGGCGCAATGGGGACGACGCGGCTCGACTCTGCAGAGCGACACCAAGGCAAGCGGCGTCAGTTACGAAGAAGCCAAACGGGTCTTTGACCGAATCCTTCGTGAAAAGACGGGAAAGGGCTATCAGATCGCGCAAGCGACCGCCGACGGTGACACCGCGATGGTCGTCGGGCTCCCTCGGACGAAAGAACACTCCGGCCATTCGCCGGAACTGCTGACGCCCGTCGAGGAGCCGGAGGCGTTGCGTTTCGTGGAGGATGCAGCTTGGTGGTTTCAGCAGAAATTCGACGGGCGCCGCCTCGCGGTGCAAAAGACCGAGCAAGCGTACACGGGGATCAACAAGCTCGGCCAGATCATTCCCATCGACGGTCGGCTCGCAAACTCGCTCGACCTCGTTGGCGAGAAGAGCTTTCTCGTTGACGGAGAAATCACGGGGTCATGTTTCTTCCTGTGGGACCTGCTGAGCGTGAACGATGCGGACCTTCGCGGCCAGCCCTACGAACTCCGTTACGCTCGTCTGACAGAGCGCTTTCAAGGAGTCAATGAAACGCTGCGTATCGCTCGAACGGCGATGACGCCGAAAATTAAACGCGCCTTCGTCAAAGCGATGCACGAAACAAATGCCGAGGGATTTGTCTGCAAGGATCGCAATGCTGTCTATGCGAGTGGACGGACAGGACGACACTACAAGTGCAAGTTTGTCACGACGGGGTCTTTCATCGTCGGCCCGAAGCCGGAAGGAAAGGCCGCAGACGGGCACCGCTCGATCGCCCTTTACCTCTCGGATGGAGAGGGCCGCCGCTTCATGGGCACGGTCGGGGTGCCTGACCGTTACGCGCTGCCCCGCGACCGGGACATCGTGGAAATCCGGTATCTCTACTGCCATCCGGGTCCCGAAGGAAAACTCATCCAAGCCAAGTATTTTGGCAAGGTCCGGACTGCCGTCGAGCCAGACGGGTGTTCGGTGAGCCAGTTGAAGATCAAGGCGGAGGAAGGAGAAATCACCGAGTCTTGAGCGTCTCGCTCAAATCCGATGCGAATGTTTGATCCGGTGGAGTGTCGAAGGACATTCCGCCGGATGCAGTTGCCGCTCCTCAGTCCTCAGCGACTTTTCTCGATCGTCCTAGCGCTGCGCGGTACCACCCTCCGTGGCCGCACCTTCGACAATTCGCATCGCGACGCCCGTGACCCGGCCCACGACCTCAGCCTGCGACGGATGCGCGAAGTGCCGGACCGCCTGGCGCGACTGCGGGTGCGGAATCACCATCAGCTGGCCCCGACTGAGCTCGCACCAGCTGCACAGGTATCCGTCCCGCAGCTCGACGAAGTAGATCGGCCGCTCGAATTCCGTCCTCCACTGCCCCACACTGATCTTTCGCTGGCTCGGATCGATCTGGACGAATGACCCGGGGCGAATCAGCGGATACAGAGTGTCGTCTTCCAGCCCGATGTAGCCGTACATGGATTTGCGCAAATCGAGATGTTGCAGCAGGCTGATCGGAACCTCGTCCCACTTTTCGACTACCCTCGAAAGAAGGTTCGTCTTCTCGAAACGAAACTCGGGCTTCAGTTCGACCGGCAGCGATACGGTCTGTATCTCCCCCTCCCCGCCTTGATCCAGCAGATGCGTCCTCGGGACTCCGATCGACGCGCGGTCTCGGCCAAGGTCGGCCATCCGCAACCCGAAATAACCCGCGATTTCGTCAAAGCTCTTGTTGTAAATGGCGCTAATACTGTAAAGCTTGAATAGCTTGGGCACGAACCGGCCCTGTTCGATGTCGGTCAGCCAGGCGTGCGAAAGGTAAAATTCCTGGTTTTGCTTCGCAATGGCGATCTGTTCGCTTTTTTTCTGAACGTCCCGCGTAGAAAGACCCAAGCGCTTTCTCAATGCCTTGAGCCGCTGGCCAGCAGCGAGATTCGGCCGACTGGGGTCCATGGGCGCGCATCCTACTCTTGAAATTAGTCAATGTCCAACTACGCAACGTTCTAGCTTACTTTCCGACGCTCTCGATTGGCGTGAAAACTCTCCGCTGGTCGCACTTGCTGCCATTGGTCCGAAATTCTCCCGGTCATCCGCTCCTTTCCTGTATACGCGATAGCACCTGTGAAGAACATGGTTGATATTGCCGGCCGCGTCCGGCAAGTCCTTTCCGCGCGCAGCCTGTCTCTCTATCAGGTGTCGCGAAGATCGGCTGAGGCCTTCGGCTCCTCGTCGCCCTACCACATTCCGGATGCCTTCTACTCCTCGCTCCGCCTCCCTGCCGCTAGTCCCAGCATCCATCAGGTCGTCGCCTTGAGCACAATTTCGGGGTATCGGCTCTCGGACTGGCTTGCGGTCTTTGGATTTAAACTCGACGACATTCCGAGACTCGGACTGCTCCTTCCGTATCGGCGTACGACTCTTCTCGATTCCTCGGTATACGATGACGAGCAGTGGCTTCCCTGGTTCGCCGACCGCGCGGGCTCTTCTCAATCCCCTGCGACCACACCCCTCGCGCAGATTCTGGAGCCAGCTGAGCCGGTTCGCGCAAGGCACCTCCTCGCGCTGAACGTCCGGCACTTTCTCTATGCGAAGGTCGGAACCGAGGATGTATCCGCGTTTCCCGACCTCGCTCCCGGGAGCATCGCTCGAATTGATCCTTTGGATGCGAGCCATCTCCCTTCAACCCTCAGCCACGCGCCCAGCAAGTCGATCTTCTTGATCGAACGGGGTTCCCTGCTCCACTGTGGCCGCGTTCGACGCATCCGCGGAGATCAGGTGGCTCTATGCTCAACCGTTTTTCCCTTCAGCGAACTTGAGTTCACGCTGGGCCGCACTGGCAGAATCCTCGGCGTGGTCGATGCCGAAATCCGGCCCGTCGCGCAACAACCGCCACCTACCGCCACCGTCCGGACCCGCGTTACCCGAAAGACCAACGCCATGGAGTCCAGCAACGCCCCTATGAGACTTGGGCGGCTGATTCAAATAGGCCGGATGCGCGCGGGACTTTCCTTCCGGGAGGCGGCCGCGACGAGTCGGCGCGTAGCCGCACTCCTTGGCGACAACGCGTATTACACTTCGCCTGGAACCCTCTCCGACTTTGAGAGTCTCTCGACCCCGCCACGGCACATTCAGAAGATTCTTTCTCTTTGCATTCTCTATTCGATCGGCTTTTGGGATTTCGCTCGCGCCGCCGCGCTCAAACTGGACGGACTCGGCAACGACCCCATACCCGACGAATTGTGCGACCGGCGCCGGCCGCATCCTTCCGGATCTTCCGAGCCGCCGTCCATTTCGCGAGTTCGACAGGAGCGTCAAAGCACGAACTTCATTCGAGTGCTCCTTGAGCAATGGAAGGAGATTCCGGCGTTTCTTGCGACTGCGCTCGGAGAAATTTCCGGACTCGAGCGCCTCTCGCTCTTGGACGTCTTCTGGGTTGGCGGGGAACGGAATGCGATTCACCCACATCTGGTTGGTGCTTCCCTCGTCACCGTTAACCGGAGGCTCAAGAAAGCGATTCGCTGGCTTCCCAGAACACCTCCCGAAGATCCGATGTACTTGATCGTGGAGCGGGATGGCACCTACCTGTGTGGCAGCTGCACCGTCGAGCAAGGGACGCTCGCGGTCCATCGTTACGCCGACAGGCACCAGAGTCCAGTTCAGATCGAGAGGCATAGCGATGCCGAAATCATCGGCCGGGTCACGGCAATTCTCAGACGGCTTTACTAGAGTCTCGATCGGACAAGTCGGGTGAAAACCCAGGGTTCCTTGTTTTCCCGTCGGCACAAGGCAGCATGAATGCTACCTCCGCTGTTTTTGACTCCTGCGGGTTGCCGAGCTGCGCCGGATATTCGCCAAGGCTACACATGAGATCGCAATCGTGCCTCCGTTCACTCCGAGCAGGGTAGGTCTTTCACCGAGAACGACAAAACCAATGACCGTGGTAATTGCCGGGATGGAGTACAGACACGTCGTGGCTCGCGCCACAGGTATTCGCGCAACGACATAGGCCCATGTCGAGTACGCGACCGCGGTCGGGAGCACTCCGAGGTAAAGCACCGAGTACATTGCAGTGGGGGGGACCGCGAGCAGGTTCTTCCAGGGAAAGAATGGCAGCAGGAAAATCGTAGCCAGCCAGATTGCCCACGCTGTCGTCGTCAGGGCGCCGTATCGCAAGACGAGCGGTTTTTGCAAAATAAAATACAGTCCTAGGGACAGTGCCGCGGTCAGCAGCGTGACGACACCGGGCTCGAAGTGCAGATGCGTGTTCGTACCGAAGGAAAGGAGTGCTGTGCCGGCGAGACTGACGCACAGACCTGCCCATCCGAGAGTTCCCATTCGTTCGCGAAGCAGGATCGCCGCCGATATCGCAGTGAACAGCGGGACTGTGTACACAAGGAAGCTGGCCGGACCCGCGGCGACATGTGTTTCGCCATAGTTCAGAAGCGTTGCGTAAAGTGCGAATCCCAGACAGGCACACGCGATCAAACGGGGCCAGTCGCCTTTCCGCGGAAGCTGCGCTCCTTTGAACATCGCTCGAATGGCTAGAATGACCGAAGCCACCAGGTATCGAACGGCTGCCAACTCAACGGGTCTGTAACCTTTCAGTGCGGCTCGAACCGCGACGAAAGCCGAGGACCAAAGTACCGCCGTGACAACAATGGCGCCGACAACTTTCCACTTGACCACCAGATTTTCCGGAAGGCTAGCGAAAGGACGCCATACCAACCTTTCGGCCCTCGGCAGCACTCCCGATTCATTGATTGAGTGAGTGCTCATATGCAACCTCCCGCGCAAAGATTCCGGCTGACAAGCTGAATTGACGAGGGATCACATCTCCGCGACGGTCTGCTCCAGCTCGTCCGTCGCGATGGATGAAGACCGACCCGGCCTGGGGAGCTTGCTGAACAGTTCGAATGCGATGTCGACGCTGTTTAGAAAGCCCCAGACCTCCTCGTAAGGAGGCCAGCCAAGATGGCCAGACCCGGCATCATCCTCTCGGAGGTAAGGACCGATTGCCCGAACGCTGCAAACTCTGACTTACTCGAGGAACAACCGAGTCGTGATTGTCCCGTCGATCTTCAGATCCTGCTGGATGAGCTGCTCGAGAGACTGTCCGACTCAGAATACGACGTCATCTTACATGCTGTGGCTGGCCTCACTGACAAGAAGATTGCCGAAAATCTAGGCATCCCTATTGGAACCGTCGCATCCAGAAAGTCCACAGCGCGACTGAAACTTCGGGAGATGAGAGATGTCGGTTAGTAAGTTTGCACACCGGCTCCACAGTGAGGAACGGTTGGACGTCGGCCGCGGGTCGCTGGAAAGGGTGGTTTTGAGAATTCCTCAGGAGGAGCAGAGGAAGTCCTAGGACTACTCAAGACGCCTTTTTGCGCAATCCCGCGGTCCTGCGCCTGATCGTGTGTGCAGAGTGGGAGCTTTCTACGCGAATGCGAGGTAATCGAGAAATGCGTAACTATTCAGATCTGGAAGAACAACTGAAAGCTGTTGTGGACTCTTCTTCGTTCGAAGAGATTGGAGGAGGTGAACAGCACCGCCTCAGAACGGCGGCCTGCCCTTCGCTCGCCGACATCGTCAAGGGTCGCCTGACGGTAGAGCAGTACATGCACACCCAGAGTTGTCTCTATTGCGAGAAAATCCTCGGGCTCGCGACACCGACGTGGTCACGCAGGGTTCGCGGTCTTGTGACTCGCGCTGCTGCTTTCGACAGAGTGAGTAATCTTTCGAGCAAACTCGCATATTGCGCTCTGATCGCGATCCTCGTTGTTCAGGTGGGTCAGCTCGTGGCGCTGCGCAAAACAGCCGCCGACTCGGCCGAGAGCCTCGCTGCGCTGCGCGAAACGGTCCCACCGGCGCTCCGGGATATCGATCGGACACTCAAAGATAAAGATGCGAATCTCCAAGTTACTCCGTCGGTCGATATTGGTCACGAGAAGAGTCTCGAGGCATTTTCTCGGAAGTCGTATTCCAATGGTGGTCGACGTACCCATCGTCCTGCGGAGGATCGGGGTTCCGTCACTGACAGCGAGAAGAAAGGCGAGGGACTCAATGGTTCTCCGGCAGAGCTTCAAGCTGCTCGTGACGCCGACCAGACGAATCATTACTTTGCTTCTTGTGGCGACGCGAAGAATTGCGGTTTACTTTCCATCACCCCTCTTCATCGGCGTGTATTGGACGGCTTGAGCGCATCCCATCAGATAGCCTACGATGACAGGAAGAGAATCTGGCTTGTGGCATTTTCCCGAGGACCTCAGGATGCCAACACCGTATCAATGATTGTTCTTAATACCGAGGAACCTTACGGAACGCCGGGAGTGACCCAGGGTTCGGGGCCGGTAGAGATGCTCATCACGTATGATCCCGCGATTCCGCGACCGATCGAAACGCCGTTCGCGCTTGGTCCCGGGCATGAGCGGGATGGCCAACTCAGAACCGAGACAATGCGTTCTTTGTTTCGCCCGAGCGAAGCGTATGGTTCGGCTGCGCGTGCCGAAGATGATCTCAGCCGGCTCAAGTCCAGAATTAGGGATCTGACCATTGAGATTCGGCCGACAAACTTTGAAAAGTAACCACCGCGCGGCCCGGTGTTTTCCGTTGAGATGAACGCTGGGCCGACGACGGCCTTCGGTGCCGTCAGCTGAAGTATCAGCGGCGTCCACGGGCAGGCGAACGCCGTTTGACAGCTGGCAAAAAGGGATTCGGGCGGATTGCGTGTCGGACTGCGAACCGCGGTTTAGTTCTTCAAGGCGGCTGTGTCAGAATCCGGGTCCAGGTTCTCCGACGCGTGGTACACGTCCTCCATCGCCGCGCGAAATTACCCGAAATCATGGCCGTCGCGTTTGCCGCCTTGCCTCGAATGTCGAAACGCAACCGTTTTCATCTCACGTCTGAAATTCCCCGGTGCACCCTCCCAATAAATACCTCATAACAATCCCAAACGCTTTAGCCAATCCTTGGTTCGTCCGTCGAACAGGGGCCCCAAAGGGGGTCTTCAGGCCATGACAAAACCGCCGCCGGGCGTCGCAGCTTGACGGTGCGGGCCCCGATGATTACCCCAGACTTGGGGCAATGCCGATGGGTACAAACTCGCGAACGGAGTGGATGAGGCCGCGACGCCGAGCCTGCCGGATGCTGCTTGGCGCTGAAGAACTTCCACGGCTTACCCCGGACTGCCGAACACAATCCAAATTGTCTCGCTTGTGGCTGCGGCTGGTGTGACAGTGCGCGACAGAGGTTCACGTCCACGCACAACGGACAGTCGCACGATCCAATGCTTATTATCTCGAGCGCCATTCGGCGAACGCGCACACCGGACGGCGGAATCCTTTTGGACGTCGAACGGGGCCGGATGTTCTGCCTCAATCCGGTCGCCTCAAAGATTCTGGATCTGCTCGACGAAGGATGCGATCGGGCTCAAATCGTCGACCAACTGAGCGCGGCGTATGACGCGGACGTTGAGGTGGTGCGCGTGGACGTCCGGGACTTTCTTGAGGCTTTGTGCCGGCACCGTATCGTCCGAGAGGACGGGCCGACTTCCGTAGCGGATGAAGAGGCTTGCCATGGCGCCACAGGAGCAGCCTGAGCGAATCTCATATCGACTGCTTGTCACACGGCGGAGGGCCACCGAGATCTTGTTGAAGACTGGCTCCGTCTGCTCTCTTCCGTCGCTTGCAGTACTCGGCGGTGGGAGGCTGGCTGAGCAATTCGCGGCTGGTATCCGCGAGAACTACGGCCTGGAGACGTATTGTCTCTGGACGGCCGGCAACCCGGTGGGGCGTGAGGCCTGCTGCGCCGCGATTGAAGCGATCCATCAAAACGACGAAGCCCCCGCAGGCATGATGTGGATGCCCGTGGGCGCGGCGGATTTCGATTCCGTCCTGTTGTCTGCCGATCGTGCGGTTGTTCGGAGTTCGCTCGAACAACTGAACCGCCATTCTGACAACCCTGAGAGTGGACCGTTTGCGAGGCCCGGTTGGATCGAGTCGCTCGTCACCTGGGTCGACCAACAAATCCGCCCACTCGGCCTAGGCTACGCTGGCAGATTTCAGCAACTCAACGCCAGTCCGACATTCAGTCTGATACGGATCGAGACAACAGGACCCGCCGTCTGGTTCAAGGCCACCGGCGAGCCCCACGCCCACGAGCCCCGCGTATCGGTTGCCCTTGCCCGCCTGTTGCCAAACTACGTGCCTCGCCTCATTGGCGTCCACCCGTCTTGGAACGGCTGGTTATCCGAAGAAGCGGCTGGGGCCCCACTCGATCAAAGCGTCGATTTCCCGGCCTGGGAGCGCGCGGCAGCACGGCTCGCAGAACTCCAAATCGCTTCGATCGGCAAAACAGCCGAGCTGATGCACGAGCATGCGAAAGACCTTCAAATTGAGAGCCTTCACAGAGAGGTCGATCCTTTCCTTTCCCGAATGAGGCAGCTCATGGCGGCCCAGGAGAAATCAGCTCCCCGCCCGCTCGTCGAATCCGAGTTCGCCACCCTCGCCGGGAAGCTCCACAAATCCTGCACGCTTCTCCGACGCATCGGCCTCCCCGTCACGCTCGGGCATATCGACATGAACCCCGGCAACGTTGTGGTATCCGAGAATGGTTGCGTGTTTCTGGATTGGGCGGAGGCCGCGGTCACCCATCCCTTCGTCACCTTCGAATATCTCCGCGAGCATCTGTTGCGAAGCGGCATCGAGAAATCAACAGCCGGCGAAAGCCTCGCGCGCGCCTACCTCCGCCCGTGGGAATCTTTCTACTCCCCCGACGAGCTCGCGTGTACGCTGGCGCTCTCTCCTCTCATCGCGGTCTTTGTCTTCGCAATGGCAAACGAGTCGTGGCGGTCTTCCGACATGGACCGTTATCCCAAACTTCCGGGATACTTCCGCGCGCTGACGCGACGGATGTACCGCGAAGCGGTCCGGCTTTCCGGGAGGAGCGAACCGTGCCTCCAGTGATCTCGGCGCCGCCATTCTCACCGAATGAACCCGTAACAGAGATGCTTCAGGGCGTGTCCATCACCGATCCGTATCGCTGGCTCGAGGACCAAGACTCCCCACGGACGCGCGAATGGATCCGGGAGCAAACGCGGCACGCGCGCTCGTATCTCGACAATATTCCGGGACGCGATCGCATTCGAGAGCGCATTCGCGAGTTCCTCGACGCTGAAACGTACGATTCGTTCACGACAGCCGGCAGCCGCTGCTTCTTTCGCAAGCGGCTGCGTCAACAAGAACAGGCCTCGATTTATGTGCGGCAGGGTTTGGGCGGACCCGACGAGCTTTTGATCGATCCTTCCGAGGGCGGCGCCGGTAAGTACAGATCGGTGAAACCCCTTCGCGTTTCACCCGACGGCCGATTGCTCCTCTATCAAGTCAAAGAGGGCGGTGAGAGAACGGGCACGTTCGCGCTATTCGACGTGGAACGACGCACGACATTGCCGGACGTTCTCGCCCGCGGATACCTGAGAGGCTTTGCGTTCGCTCCCGACGCGAAGTCTTTCTACTACGTCCACGAAGCAGTCGGAGCGCCGAAGCCGTTCTATCGGGCCGCGTATCGCCATGTTTTGGGCTCACCCATCGTCGAAGACGAGGAGATTTTTTGTGCCGGGGACGACGAGACAATCCGCCTGGGATTGGTCTCGGACACGATCTGCCTCGGCTTCGTCGTCCACCACCATTCTCTCGGCAAACCGCGCACGGATTTCTACGTCAAGACGTTTGAGTCAAGCGAGCCGGCGCGCCGCCTCTTTGCCGGCGCGGAGTTCAGTTTTGGCCCGAGACTGGTCTCCGGGAGAACCTTTGCCATCACCGATCACGATGCACCGAATCTTCGGATCGTCGAGCTCCGTCTTCGCGAAGGTCTTGATCCCGAGTGGGTCGAGCTGGTCCCAGAGAGCGAGAGCAGGATTCATCAGTGGATCGCAGCGTCGGACCGCATCCTGGTTTCCTACATCCGCCGGGACGAGACCCGCGTTTCGATCTTTGATTTCGACGGGAACAAAGCAGGTGAGTGGCCCATCCGCACTGGGGGACGCACGATCCGCTTTCTGGCAGCCTCCCCCGCAAGCGATGAGATTATCATCGAAGCCGAGTCGTTCACGCGACCGCCGGCGACGCTGCTCTCTTCCGTGCACACCAATCGATTCGAGCTCTGGGCCGAAAGAAAAATCCCATTCGACTCCAACGGCTACTCCTACCGGCAGGTCTCGTACACCGCCAAGGACGGGACTCGAGTTCCGATCTTCCTGATGGGCCGGCGCGAGGTGCTGAGGGGTGGATGCCATCCGGTGATCATGACCTCCTATGGAGGCTATGGCGTTTCCATGTCGCCGCAGTTCAGCGTCTTCGTTGCATTCCTCGTCGAGCGCGGCTGCCTGTTTGCTCTGCCCTGCATCCGCGGGGGATCGGAGTTCGGTGCTGCGTGGCATCACGCTGCCAGGCGCCGGAACCGCCAAGTGGCTTACGACGATTTTCTAGCCGCCGCTGAATGGCTCATTGCGACCCGCCGGACGACTTCCGACAAACTCGCTATTTTCGGGGGTTCCAATTCCGGCCTGCTGGTGGCCGCCGCGCTCACCCAGCGGCCTGACCTGTTCGGCGCCGTCGTATGCATCGCGCCCCTCGCCGACATGCTCCGCTATCACCGATTCGACAACGCGCGAACGTGGCGCGAGGAATTCGGGACTGTGGACGATCCCGATGACTTCGCTGCTCTCGCCCGTTATTCGCCCTATCACCAAGTGCGCAGCGGTGTTCCCTACCCTCCGACACTGATCGTCTCGGGCGACCGGGACCAAAACTGCAACCCGTTGCATGCGAGGAAAATGGCCGCTCGGCTCCAGGCGAATTCGTCGCGACATCCGATCTTGCTCGGCTACAGCGAACATCGAGGCCATTCTCCGGTCCTTCCGTTGAGCGACCGAATCGAGGCGCTGACCGACCGCGTGGCGTTTCTTTGTGACCAACTCGCTCTCGATGAGCCGGACAGAAGGTGAATGCCATGTTCTTTCTCTTCCTCAAAGCGTACTGGAAGCTGATCGTCTTCGAACTCGACGTTCGGCAGGGAAGCTTCGAAATCCTTTACGGCAGAGTTCGCAACTGCCCCATCGAGGACGTAATAGCACCGCCCGGTACGATCGAGCGCGTCTGCTCGGCGATCGACCTGGCCTCGATCTGGTATTGGAGGGAGATTCCGTGTCTGCAAAGATCGGCCGCTACGACGTGCCTGTTACGGGAATACGGCATCGCCGCCCAGATGGTGATCGGAGCCCAGCAGGTTCCATTCAAAGCGCACGCATGGGTTGAAGTAGACGGGCGTGTCGTCAACGACAAGCCCTACACGTCCGAAATCTATTGCGCGCTCGATCGATGCTAGCCGCACGGAGGAATGCGCAGCCGAGGTAGCGACCATGAGTGTCCAGTTTGGAAAATGGAGTTTCACGGGCATGCCGACCTCTCCGGAATATCTGGCCAAGGTGCGAAAGACTCTTTGCACCTACGGGCCGGATGGAGAGAGAGCGTACTCAAGCGGCGGTGTGTACGTTCTCTACTACGCCTTCCACACAACGAAGGAATCCCGCTTGGAAATGCAGCCGGTGGTCTCCCCTGCGGGTTTCGTCGTCATCTGGGACGGCCGGCTCGACAATCGCGGCGACGTCCTTCGCGAGCTCGGCGGCTCGCTGGCTCTCGACTCTCCAGACGTGTCGGTCGTTTCAGAAGCGTATGAGCGGTGGGGAGCCGATTGCTTTCGGAGACTCATTGGGGATTGGGCGGTCTCCATCTGGGACCCGAGGGATCGTTCGCTCGTCCTCGCCAAAGACCCCGTCGGCACGCGTCAGCTGCATTACTCCTTCGAAAAGGATGCGGTTACCTGGTGCACCATCCTCGATCCGCTCGTGCTGTTTGCCGGCAAACCTTTCGAACTCAGCGAAGAGTACATCGCCGGCTGGATTTCGCTTTTTCCGGCGGCTCATCTGACCCCCTATATTGGAATTGATTCGGTCCCGCCCTCCTGTTTCGTCCGTTTCGAGCGCGGCCGCAAAACAATTCGCAAGTATTGGGACTTCAATCGGGCCAGAAGAATTCGTTACCGCGCCGATTCGGAGTACGAAGAGCACTTCCGCAGCGTTTTCCGGGAAGCCGTACGCAGGCGGCTCCGAGCCGATGCACCGGTTCTCGCCGAACTCAGCGGCGGAATCGATTCCTCGTCGATCGTGTGCGTGGCGGATCAACTGATCTCGGCGGGAACCGTCGATGTTCGGCTCGATACCGTCTCCTACTACGACGACTCCGAACCCAATTGGAACGAGCGCCCCTATTTCACGCTCATCGAACGAAAACGCGGAGCCCAAGGCTGCCACATCGATCTCGCGCACGCTCGATGCTGCGGGTTGTTCAACTTCGAGGACGCGGGTGATCGCTTCCGGGCCACTCCTGGAGCTCGATCCGTGGAAAACGAAGCGTCGAAGCACTTCGAGGCGTACGCATCATTCAACGGCAATCGCGTGCTCCTCTCAGGAACCGGCGGCGACGAAGTCATGGGAGGCGTACCGACGCCGATCCCGGAGCTTGGCGACCTTCTGACGTGTTTCCGGCTCCGTTCGCTCGCGCGTGAATTGAAACGGTGGGCTCTTGAGAAGCGCCAGCCGTGGTTCCACTTGCTCTGGGGAACAGTCTGCGAATTTCTTCCCACTCGATTTCTCGCTGTTTCAAGGCTTGAATGGGCATCCTTCCTCGATCCACGGTTCGTCGAAAGAAATCGCTTCCCGCTAGCCGGCTATCCGACCAGGACCAATCTGCTGGGTCCGTTGCCAAGCTTTCAGGGGAACCTCGCCACGCTCGACGCCTTGCGCAGGCAACTCGCGTGCTCGCAAATGCGCACCGAGCCGCTTTGTGAAAAGCGTTATCCGTACCTCGACCGCGAAGTCATGGAATTCATGTTCGCCGTGCCACGCGAGCAGCTCGTCCGCCCCGCTCAACGTCGTTCGCTGATGCGGCGCGCACTCGCCGGCATTGTTCCGGGAGAAGTCCTCAACCGGAAGCGCAAGGCGTCCGTCGCCCGGTCACCCTTGGTGGCGATCGCGGACCAGTGGCCCGAGCCCGACCGAATCAACCGCGATGCGTTTGACTGTCTTTCGAACTTCATAAACGTCGAGGCCCTCTGCAAATCCCTCGCAAGAGCCTGGCAGGGTCACGAAGTCCCCATTGTGCCGATCTTTCGAACGCTCGCCCTCCGATCCTGGATACGCAGCCTCGAGCATTTCAAGGCCGTGAATTTTCGGACGCGCGACGGTCCGGCCGATTTTCAGATTGGATTCCCGAACGGGGAACCCGCACCGGATTCAGCTCGAAAGAGCTGAATGCAGTACAACTCAAAAAGGAGAAACCACCATGAAGTATCGTAAACCGGAAATCACCACGACTGCACCCGCTCTCGATGCAGTCCAGAGCGCCCACATAAAGGTTCAGACCGTAAACAGCGACGGCAACGACGACTACGCCACGACTCCCGGTGCCTACGAGGCCGACGAGTAGTCCTGACCGAGGGGCGCTCACAATGCGCCACCGTGGGCGCCCCTCATTTCCGTTCGTGGCGCGAGAACGGACGAACGGGTACAGTCGGAACTAGTGCGATGTTTCTCTCTCGCGCTTATCCCTGGGATATCGGTCGCGAATTCCCCGCCAGAGGTCGTACTCGCGAACCTTGGAGGGATCGTGATCCTCCTCGCCATTGAGCCAGAACCGGAACCAATCCACGTCCCCTTCCTGGGACGCCATGCGATCGAGCGGCCTCTGCAGAATGTGTTGTCCCTCGGGGAGGTAGACCAGATCCACGGGCTTTTCTTGCCGATAGAGCGATGCGTAAATCTCCCATTCGAAGAGGACGCTCGCGGGCCCGATGGCCTGGATCCGAAGCGGCGTTTCGATCCGGTCGAGATGAAATCCCGGCGCCTCATTGATCCACGCCGCAAGCCCCCGGCCAAACGGAGTGGTGCCGTAGATCTCTTCTCCCTCGGGCTCGAGCCGAGGCCGGACAGCCGAAAACAGCAAATATTGAAGATAGCTTTCGTCAATTCCGTCGGCGATGGCTGCCGCCGCAAAGTCCTTCGGGTGGCGGATCAAGGCCGATTCGACGTAGTAGCAGGTCCGGCTGAAGCCGATGAGGCCGACCCGGTCCGGATCGATGAGTCCTTCGGCGGAGAGCCTGTGTATCGCAGATTCAAAACCCATGACCTGCTCGGGCGCTTCTTCCGAGGTGCGCATCTTGTCGACTCGCTCCTCGATCGCGAGCACGATCATTCCAGCCGCCGCCAGGGGCCTTGCGGCGAACGCGGTCGTAAAGTCCCCGTCCGCCAGGAACTCGTTTTCCGCAAAGCCGTACGCTTGAATTACCAGGGGATAGCGTTTGCCGGCGACATAGTCGGGAGGTAGGAGAAGCGCCGCCTTCCATTCATACCCGCTTTCGTCCTTCCACTGGATCACCGATGCTTGGCCCAGAGGCACGCCGGCTAACTGAGGGTTCGGATTCCAAATTTCGACCGACCGCGCGGTCGCGCAATCGGTCGCCCAAAGCGAGGGCGGTTCGTTCAAGCCTTGCTTGACGTAAACGGCCAGCGAACCGTCCGTGCTCGCTCCCGATCCCAAACACTCGGGCGACGCCTCCCGGCTCGGTTCTTCCCGAAGCGTTTCCCGGCGCCAGGAGCCGTCCATAAGGCGATACCTTTCCGGTTTGTCTTCCCCGAAAAACCAGAGTCGCACCTCGCTGCCCGTTTCCGAGAACGAGATACGAAAGAGCGACTCGTACCGATACGAGAGGCACGCTGTTCCTTCCCCTACGAGATTCACGACCGCGGCAGCACAGGGATGCAGACGGCTTGAATCGTCCGAGACGTCGAAGGGGAGAAACGTGTTGGTGACGAGCACGGAGTGGCCATCGGGAGACCACACGGCTCGGTTTCGGATCGAGTATCCCACGGCCCAGCCATTCGGGGCGTTCACGATTGGACGAGACCTTCCTGTCGTCAAATCGATCAATCCGTACTCTGTCAGCCTGCTCGGATTCGATTCGCTCACCAGTCTCGGATCGCCCGAGTGAATCACGAGGTTCGTCGATCCCGCCGGGTAGCGTTCCCAGGATGAAGGGACGCGGTCAACGGGCAGCAGCGCGACGACGGAGGTACCGTCGGGTGAAATCGATAGCGGATTCCAAATCGGCGGCGGATAGTTCCACAGGCGGAGCGGCGTGTGGGAGACCGGGTCGAGGACGGGCCGGTTTCTTCCTTCTCGCCGAAACCAAAGAGTGCTGTTTCTGGCGAAGAAGTTGGTCTGCTCGTTCGGAAACAGAATTGCCCGCAGCGCCACACCGGTGACGTCCCACGCGTCTCGATTGATGGGTTCTCCGCGTCCGGGGTCGGGCCTGCTCTCGACCCGATACGCGATCGTCCCCGCGGAGGAGTCGAATTCGGTGACGTCCTCATCGGGCGGCGTCATGGCGACCGCCTTCGCTTCGCCGAGCGCGGCGCGATAGATTTGGTGCTTGCCAGACGCGTCCTGAACCAGAAACAGCAATCCGCTCGAGTCTTGCGCCCACTGCACGTTTGAAATGATGGGCTCGTACGGCGCGTCATAGATCGCTTGTGGCATCGCCGCAAACTTTGCAACAACTCGTGGCGCGGGGTTCGCTCGATTCCCTTCCCCGCCGAGCCCCTTTCGAACCGCGCTCATCGCGAACACCCGCAACGTCGATTCCACCTCGTCGTTCGCGACCAAGCCCCGCGAGGTAACGACCGCAACGTATCGTCCGTCTGGCGAGGGGACCGGCTCGTAGTCGATCCGCGCAAATCTCGACATCTCGATGGAATCGCGGACGGTGAAGCGGCGAACGCCGGCCTCCTTGGACGAATCGTCGCTCGCTCGTGCGCTTGGCGTCAGGTCAAGAGACCACAGAAGCGCAAAAGCCAAGGCCGCCGCCCAGCAGAGACGCGTGACACCGGTCCGTTTGCAGGCCATGATCATTGCTCCCTTGCATAATCTTCAGCAGGATTTGCCTTTTGTGGAAACACGGATGGAAGGAAGCCTCAGAAGATCAGCTTTAGAGCGAACTGCATGGAGCGCGGACCGCCGAGTTGATAGAGCGGGCTCACCACTCCTAACGTACTCGCGAGGCTTCCCGTTGCTTGACCGAACGTGCGGTCGCCGAAACGTTGATCGATGAACCCAAAGTTGGGGTGATTGAAGACGTTGAATGCTTCGGCCCGGAATTGCAGCTTCAGCCGATCGTAAATCGGGAATTCCCGGCGTACAGCGAAGTCCATCTGCCAGGTACCGAAGCCGCGGGCGAAATTGCGCGGTGCATCACCCACTTCACCAGATGGCGGAACTGAGAAGGCGTTCGAATTGATCGCCCGCCCTCCTGGGCAAGCGAGACCACCCGCATAGGCTGCCGCACACTGGGCGCCATACAAATAAATGGGCTGGCCGGGAACGATATTCAAATTGGAGTCGTAGATTTCACCCGTAACGGGATCAATCACATTCGGCCCCAACAGAGAGACGGGGAAGGCCGTTCGCGCCGTGAACCGATCATCGACGCCCCAGTGGCCGAGCAGAGCGCGCTCGATTCGGCCGCCCGATCGGCTTGGCACGTCATAGGAGAACGCAGTGCTGAAGTTGTGGCGCACGTCGAAGTCGCAGTTTCCACGGAGGTAGGCAAACACCAATGACTGCTGAACCACGTTCGTCGATCCATAGTCGATGCAGTGCGACCACGTGTAGGACGCGAGCGCCGTCAGGCCCGCGTGCAGCCTGCGCTGATACTGCAATTGCAAGGCATCGTAATCGGACGTCGATCCGTTGCCGATAGTATAAAGATCCACAATATTCGGATTGCCAATCCCTGCCCCGGAGTAAACCTGCTCGCGGAGCAATCGTGCCCCGTGCGCGCCGACGTAGGACATGGTGACAGCCTGAGAGGGACCAAGCGCCTGCTCGACGCTCGTGTTCCACTGCAACGTGTAGGGGAGCTGCAAGTGGCGAGCGAAATAGTACACTTCATCGAATGGTGGTGCGGGTGGATTGACGATGGGAGGTTCGAGCGAGCCCGGCGGCTCCGGAAATACGGCCCCCGAAACGGAAACATTGGCGTTAAAGCCGATCCCCCCGAAGCCAAGGGAACCCAGCTGCTGCCCCGTATCAAAGAAGACACCGCCCCCGGCACGCACGACGGTCTCCCATCCGAGCATATTTCTCAGAACGTACGCCAGCCCCAGACGCGGAGCAAGGTTGAACCAGCTCGTCTTCCACAGAGGAGTGCCCTGGGGCGCAAGCGACAGCGTACTCAGACTCGGCCCCTCGAGCGTGTAAGGCATGAACCCTTGGGTCACGCCGGGCGCTGGATTCACATCCCAGCGCAGGCCCAACGAGGCGTTGAGCCGGGACGTGATCTTCCACTCATCCTCGACGAAAGCTGAGAAATTCTTGTACAACGGGTACGCAGGCGCGGTGTTCGTTCCGAACGCCACGAGTGCGCTGTTCGCGAGAACTTGGCTTTCGCTGAGATACAGGAATTCCACGTACGGGCTAAAAGGAACAGCCTGAGGCGACAATCGCCTGTAGTCGATTCCGAACTTGAGCTGATGCCGCCCGACGGCGAGGCTGGCCGTGTCCGTCAGGTTCCACTGTCTCTGAATTCCCGATTGCCGATTCTGCTCAAGAAATGTGACGTCCCCGCCAAACAAGAACACGATCGCTGTAAGTGCGTTCGGCGGCAAACCTTGCAGCTGGGCGAGATCGGCCTGTTGATTCCCTCCAAAGGAATCGATGCTTGTGTCCGACGTGACCTGATTCGAGCTGTAGTTCAGGTGAAATTCGTTGCTCAACCGGTCCGTCAGCGCATTGACGAGGCCGACAGTGTAGGTTCGGGAAGTGAATTCTTCGCTGGTAAGCGAGGAGGGAGTCGGGTGACCGTTTCCACCTGTGCGGCTCGCTGTGTTCGAAGGCGTGTCACCAAACCGGAAGAAGAACTTTGCCTTATCGTTGGACGCATGATCGAGCCGGATGCTATACGCGTCGAGCGCGCTGGGGTTTGACCACGCTCCGACAAACTCGCCTAAACCATTTCCGAGGTCGGTCGTGCACCCGCCAGGAGGCGTGGGACACTGGGGCACGGGAAAGCCATTCAAGGCCGGTTGAAGGCCGCTCGGCGCGCTGGCCCGAAGTGCTGCTGTCGGAACGTAGCTGATCGATGCCTCCTGAGGCTGCGTTAGACGGAGTCCTTCGTAGGAGAAAAAAAAGAACGTTTTGTCCTTGCCGTCGTACACATGCGGAATCTCGACCGGCCCTCCCAAAGTTCCACCGAAATCATTCTGCCGAAGGGGCGCCTGCGGCACACGCAAGTAATCGTTGAACCAGTCGTTCGCGTCGAAATCGCCGTTTCGGAGGTAGTCGAACGCGGTGCCGTGCCAGTCGTTCGTGCCCGAGCGGGTCACAAAGGAGAACTGTCCGCCCGGATTGCGCCCGAATTCCGCCGAATAGCTCGAACTCTCGACGCGAAACTCGTCGAGCGCGTCAACAGAAACTAAGGCTTGCGTCGTTCCGAGGGCCGTCGACGCGGGGATGGAACCACTCGCACCCGCGTAACTGTAAAGGTCCGGGCCGGCCCCCGCACCGACGTTCGCGCTCACGCCGTCGATCGAATAATAATTTGAATCCGAGCGCTGGCCATTGACGCTGAACTCGCCGCCCGTCCCGAGGCTCGTCTCCGTCTGAGGACTATTCGTCACAACGCCAGGGGTCAGCAAAATCAGATCCTGAAAGCTCCTGCCGTTGAGGGGCATGTTCTTCACGTAGTTCTGGTCTACGACGGTGCTGACCGAGGCACTCTCGGTGTTAATGAGCGGCGAGCCCGCTTCGACCGTCACGATCTCGGAGGCGGCGCCGACCGGCAGGGTGAAATTGAGCGCCAGTGCGTCCTGAACGTTAAGAATGATCTCGGGCTTGACCAGCGTTTTGAATCCAACCTTCGATACTTGGAGACGGTACGTTCCCGGCGGAACGTTGGACACGACGTATAGCCCGGTGCCGTTCGTCTTGGCCGAATACTGGACTCCCGTAGCATCATTCGCCACGAGAATGTCTGCGCCAGTGATGATCGCACCGGAGGGATCCAGGACCACGCCGCTGATCGTTCCGTTGGGAGACTGGGCGGCGACGGGCAAGCTCGGAAGCAGGCACAGCATGAACGCACAAAGAATGTCACGCAGTCGCACGCGGAGTCTCCTCTGACCGACGAATATGGACATGCTCGATTCGTCTACGTGAGAGAACTCCGCATGCGTACCACTTCGTTTTCATTGAAGGGCAAGGCCGGGATTCCGCGCGTCGAAAATTAGGGGTGATTCGGGTCGATCTTGAGGTACGCAAAGAGCAGCGGCTTGCCGCTCGGCTTGTTGCTTCCGCCATTCGGTTCGACGGTCACAAACACGGCGTCGATCTGTTCGAGCGTCTTTGCGTCATCGAACTTTAGAACCCACCGCTTCTTCGCTGCGTTATCCTCATAGAAGATTCCGAGATTTAAAGCCTCCTGCATATCCGACCCGCGCCGGCCCCACGCCTGGAAAGTCCTCGCGTTCCTCACTCCGGGCTGCTGGTCGAGATCGTAGGCGTAGAAGACCAGGGATTTCCCCTTCGTATAGAAAACGCGGCCGCAAGGCTTTTGTGTAGCACCGTCACGTCCAACGTCATAGACCTCGGCGATGTACAGGTCGCGTGCACCCATCAGGTCGCGAATATCGCGGTCGTGGGATAGCAACTCATCTTGCTTGTTGATCGTGCCTTCCCGGTCGCGAAGCTGCCCATTCAGGTCCATGATCTGAGCTCGCAAGCTAGCTTCTTCGGCGTCGCCTTCGGACCGCTCGCGCTGGGCGGACTCAAGCTCGGTTTGCATCTTCTGAACGGAAGCCTGCGCGAGATCGAGCTTTTGCTCCAAACTGGCCTGCCCTGCGGCCACCCGCTGCTTGTCCGCCTGATCGTTTGCAACCGACTGCTCAAGGGCGATCTGAGCCGTTTTCATTTGATCGAGTGAGGCGGATTGCTCTTCGATCTGGTGCCGCAGGCTGCCGATAAGCGTGTTGCGATCGGCCAGTTGCCCTCTCAATACCTGCCGTTCGTGGTCGGCGTCGCTGATCTGCTGCTCGAGCGCTTCCACAGTCGGCCCGGTGTTCCGGGGCAGATTCGTCGAAATGATTTCCGGGTGGCGGCTTTTCCCGACCCGGTAGGTATAGGTCGCCAGGGCGATGCTGACCAGAATGCACGCGGCGAACGGCAACCATACGTAGCTCCAGTTGACGGGCGTCGGCCGATGGCCGTCTCGATGCGCGAAGGCGAATGCTCGCTTGTTAGGGCCGCCGGCGGTCGCTTCGCCCTGCCCTATGCCCGGATTTGCAGTGTCCGACGATGCGGATTCGACCGGATGCGGCTCAGCCGATTCCGATGTTTCGGTCGGTGCCCCGGCGAGCTTCGGAGACAGAAGAGGTATGCCGATGTCGGCAGCGGCCTCGAACTCTTTGAGCGCCTGGCGGCATTCCGCACACTCGGCAAGATGAGACCGCAACTCCCTTTGTTCTTCCTCGGTCAGGTCTCCCGAGGTCGAAAGGGCGCAAAGCTCAAGGAATTCCTCGTGCGGTTCCATTTCCGACCAATCGCCGGCTTCTTGATCTCCGCCGCTATTTCTCATGCCGCTCAGTAACTCGAACAGTAGTCCCAAACATCTGTTTCCGCAACTTGGCGAGGGCCCTGTAGTAATGATGCCTCACGTTGCCGTGCGGCTGACCTCGTTTTATCGCGACCTCCGCCAGTGTATATCCCTCAAAGAAGTGCAGCCGCAGGGTCTCGCGCTGGTCCTCGGACAGGCTTTCGAACAGCTTCTCTAGACCATTACGCCCGAACACCGCTTCGGCGGAATAATCGCTCTCATCGGTCGCCTTTCCGACCAGCGTCGTCCCCCGGACGTGTTCGGCGACACCTGAATAAAATTGCCGGACGGCCAGATAGCGGCGCCGCTCAATGGCCCGGTGGTAAGCCATCTGAATAATCCAGGAGCGTGCTGAACTCTTCGAGCTGTCGAAGATGGAACACTTTCGCTGGATGAATAAGAAGAGGTCCTGGACGAGGTCCTCGGCTTCGGCCTGGTCTCTTAGGATGCGGGAGGCGACGCTTCGCGTGACGCGTGCATAACGCTCGAAGAGAGTCGCGAGGACTTCCCCGTTTCCGGTGCAAAGCTCACTGAGCAGGGACTCGTCGGAGGGCTCTCCGGCAAGTGCAGGAGCAACCGCCTCCAAGGGATCGCTCGCCCCACGGTTCTTGCGGAGAGACAGTGTCGGAAAGCGCGCGGCTGCAAGCGAATCCACCTTATTCTATATCCTCGACCGTCGCGTCGGCCGCCCAAATTCCGTGCTCTCGTGGCTCCAACGCTTTAGAGTTCACAATACGGCCCTATATAACTCCATAGAGTGTATTTTTCAAGATAATTACGCCCTATCGGAGGTGGTTTATACCTCGATTCACCTCTATCGTTTGTCCTGGTTACCAAGCATGGATTATCTCACAGCATTCGCAAATAGGGTCCGCAGACTACGGGAAACCGCTGGCTTGAGTATCCAAGAGGCCTGCAACCGGGGCGGAATTTCCGTGAACTCTTGGGGCAAAATCGAACGCGGTGAGCAGGAACCTTGTCTGCTTGTGATAGCTGGAATATCCGAAGGACTGGGGACTTCGATCCATGTCCTAATGACCCTCGCAGAGGGCCCCTCCGACAACAGCGTTCGAAGCCAGATAAACGATGTCTTGGACTTGTGTCGCCCAGACCAGTGGGAACTGACTCTCCGAATCGTAAGAGCAATACACGACCAAGGAACTGCGGCAACCCATTCTTTTGATCAGAATAGCATTTAGAACTCTATAGAGCGCTCTTTACAGGCAAAAAAAACTCTATCGGCTGTGTAACGACGTCCGCGGGCTCGTTATCGTGTGGCAACACAGGCATTGAGACATCGCACCCAATTCGCCAAACGCGTTCGCAGACTCAGAAGGAATGCCAGACTCAGTCTCGAAAAGGCCGCAGAGCGCGGGGACATAACCGCCAACTTTTGGGGGGACGTTGAAAGAGGCAAGAAAGTGCCAAGTCTCGATACGATCGTTGCGATGGCGAAAGGACTTAGTCTTTCTCCACGCATCCTCTTGTCCCTCGAACGGGAGGAAGACGAGCGGGATATCCGCAAGCGGATTGAGAGTCTTTTGGACAGATGCACTCCGCAACAGCTTGAACTCATACACAGGCTCACCAGCGTGTTGATCGAGCCCTAGCCTGTCCGTTTCGGGCACGGATGTGGTGACGCTCGTTTCAGCGATTCACCTCTATTGGGCGTTTGCCTTCACAAGCATACAAAGGATAGTTCCCGAACCCTTTTCGGTGCCAGGAAGAAGCCGAGACTACACTTTCAAGTTCTTGCGAGGCCTAAGTCGTGGGAATCCGGCACGTCGGGCTCGTTGTAACGCGTTCATGGGGCCGTACGTCCGGGAAGAAGCCTATGAAATAGCACAGCCTCACTACTGCTAGATGTTGCCCCACGCTGGCTTGCATACCACTTGCGATTAGGAACGGCTCGCCAGACTCGCCCGTCGGGGCCGTTCGCCAAATCTGGAAACATTATTTCCGCAAATCCGGCTTCGCACATCGTTTCCATGTACCGCTTCAGTTGCCATTCCGGTTCGGAGAACGCAACCATCTGGACGACGAGCGTTTCTGTTTCGATCACCCTTGCTAGGGATCGAAATGCTGCCAGAGCTTGGTCGAAATATGTGCGAAGGCCGCATGCCTTCCGATCACCAAAGGTGTAGTGCGAAGCGCCCTGACCATCAAGGCAGGATGTGATCCAAAATGGTGCAGGCGTTTCGCGTCGACCCTGTACTTGCCACCTGTGATATAGCACATGCACACCGGGGTACGGTGGCGATGTGAGCACCAACTTAATCGGCATATATGGGCCCAAACGCGCTTCGTTTTCGACGCCAACAACGGATCGATGCAAAAAAAGGGACTGACGTTCGTTGCTAGGTTCAGTGGAAGCCGCCCGAGCGTTTCGTACGGCTCGAGCATACGTTGCCGCTCCACGAAGCATTTCCGCCGCGTTGAGTTCAAACTCATCGCGAAAGTCCTTCACGGACGGAATGCATCGTCGACAATCGAGCGCCCATTGTGCTGTCCGGAGAATCACGCAGCGCGCGAACCTCTGTTCTTCCCTCGTTCGCAAAGACAAACTTTCAGCCAACGCTAACTCTAGTAATTTTCTGATCCGCCAACTTTCCTTCGAGTTGATGTTCCGCTGATAGCCCATATCAACCCAGGCCGAGGCCCGCTGTACCGGTCTCCGAATGTTCAGCTTCGGCGCTACTCTCCCAGCCCAAGCGCGTATCCCCGTTAGGTGCCGCTCTTCCAGCACGCAGGACTTAACTTCGGACAGGAACACCGCCAAGCTGCTAATGTCGGTTCCCAGCGCGCGTCGGCCCAAGCTCCGCGCCTCTACTGCGGTCGTACCACCACCAAGAAACGGATCAAAAACAACATCCCCGGGCTCCGTGAACGTTTGAATGACCGATCGCGTAAATTTCGGTGAAAAACGTGCGGGATATTTGTAGAAATTGTGAGTCAGCCCGGCCACTGGGTCCTGGCTGTGAATGCCTTCGAGCAAAACCGAAATCTCTGAGCGCCCGATCAAGGTGATTTTTTTCCTTTCTCGATGCGCTGTTGACGCCCTGCTTTAATCCATTCATCGACCTCGTTCTGATGAAAACGCCAAGTGCGACCAATCTTGTGACCCGGCAGACGGCCCTCTCTGGCGAGCCTATACAAAGTCGACTTGGGGACCTTGAGATAGTCCTCAAGGTCATCCAGATCTAGCCACGCCGTCATGCCCTCATAGTAGGCTCCTATCAGAAATCGAATCAAGAAAATACGCATAAACGACAACAAAGTGCAACTATCGACACTAAGCGACACTAACTGCAATTTATCGCCAGACATATTATTAACTATAAAAGGCGAAATGCTGGCGTTTAACGGATATAGTTGACTAAATACTGCTCACATGCGAGCATATGGTCGGAAGGCTTTACATGATTATTTGCATCGATGTTTCACAGCGCACCAAGGATAGTCTGGAAAAGCTTCTGCAAACAGGTGGATACCGCGACTATTCCGAAGCAGTAGAGGTCGCAATTGCGAACCAGTTGCTCCTCCAGAATCACGTGCCGGAACGTCCGCTCCGACCGAACGCCGCAGCTGAAATCACGTCTGCCGAACACTCCGGAGAACAGGGAGACGGCAACGGATTGCCAAACCAGACCGTTGGCACGTTCCATGTGCCGACGCTTTTTTCGGTCTTAAATCCAGCGAGGGGGGCATCGAACTTCGCGCCCTATCCGACCGACAACTTTTCGCCGGGCGCGGATATCGCGGTGGACCGATGGATCTTCGGCCAACACAACAAACTCTTACCCCTTAAGGCCACGTGCCGAGCGCTCGCCCGTTTAACAGCCTCTGGATCACCGGGAAGTCTCGCCCTTTCCAAGACAGCCGCCGAGATTGCATCCGAAGCGGTGAAGCTCGGTGACTACCTAAAACACTTGGACGAAAGTTCCGGTGTCCATCGCGATGACTCTCTGTCATTTGCCTTCCCGTTTTCAAAGTCCCCCAACGGCGACAAGTCAAGACTCCGTTACGCCAACCAGTTCGTCGCCAGCTTCACGACCCAAGGAAACCTCACGGGCCTCCCGATCGAATTCAAGCTTGCGAATCGAGATCAGTCTCGCAATCCCCAAATCCTGCTCACCGAAGCGGGCTGGCTTTTCGCCGGACTTCCCAACCCGATCCTCGACGGCCCTAAGAACGGCAGGCAGTCTAAATTCTCGAACGACGAAATCCAGTTTCTTCTTCAGCACATTCGGACACGGGTTCCAGCCGAGGCGTTCGCTTACACGGTAATATTTAATGCACTTACAGAGGGTGCAAATACCCCCGGCACACTGGATGACGCCTTGCAAGAGTATCTTCCCCAACGCGACGCCAAACCATTCACTCGGGCCTTCCTCACCACGCAACGAGCTGGCGTCGTCTCTCGCATGATCGATTTGGGCCTTATTCGAAGGGTTAGAGACGGTATTACCGTGACCTACATCCCTGCAGGAACCCACTGGGAGTCGCTCTTGAACGCCACGGAGGCATCGTAAGAAATATGAGAGACGAAAAGCTCCTCCAAGAACTTCTCGAAGCGGAAAACGAAGCCACGGTGCTCTCCATTTTGGAGAAGCACAGCCTTCTGCACGACATGAACCGTTGGCGCTACCTCGGGAACATGCCCAACAATCAATCGATCGTCCATAATCAGCAAAGCTCACCCGGAGCAGCTCTCGTCGAGAAGTTTACCAACGGCGTAGACGCGATACTCCTTCGCCACTGCAGAGCTGATTGCATTGACCCGCGTGGCACAAAAGCACCCGAGAATATGTCCGGTGCAGTTACGAAATGGCTCGGCGATCTCACCGAAATGGACGCACAGCAAATTCGAACCATCGCCGAAAACAATCTCGTGCTCTACGCTACCGGCTCTAAACAGCGCCCATCACTATCCTTTTACGACGCGGGCGAAGGGCAGCTCGCAGACGATTTTCCAAAGACTTTTTGCTCGCTCATATATGGCACTGACGATGGATCCTACAAGGGCGCCGTTCCCTTCGTGCAAGGTCGCTTTAACATGGGCGGCACGGGTGTCCTGCCTTTCTGTAGTGATGTGCGCAAGCTTCAGTTGATCGTCTCTCGTGTTCCGGAAGACGTCGCAGCTGGAAACGATCACGAGTGGGCGTTCACCATTTTCTGTCTCTTCCCCTCAAAGCAAGATCCTTCATGGCGTTATCTTATTGGCCCAGATGGAAAGATTCTGACTGCAGGTTCAAAGCCTCTCGGTTTAGTTCCGAGAGCTGGTGCGAAATCTGGTGAGGTCTGCGGGCCGCGTCAACGCGAGGTCGCAAGCGGCACTTTAATCAAGATGTACGAGTACAAGGCTCCCCGAAGCAACATATGCGGCGAACTTTTCAAGAAGCTTGAGGACTACCTCTTGCGCCCCGCAATACCACTTCGCATGGTCGAATGCCGTCCGGAGTACAAAGCCAATGTTATGGGCGTGACCATTTGGGATCGCCTTGCTGCTTGGGGAAAAAACAAGTTGGAGGAAGGTTTTGAGGACGGAGCTAGTATCCAAATTAAACTCTCAACTGGGGAAACGATTCCAGGTGAAGTGAGGGTCTTCAAAGCCTTCAAGGGAACTGACACGGAAGATGATCAGCCCCAGACCGGGCTCCGCGCCTTGATCAATGGCCAATCTCACGCCAAGCGCGACAGCCAATTCTTTCGAACGAAAGCCGTTGATAAGGAGCACATCGCGGGCAGTATGTTGGTCACTCTGGACTGCACCGATCTCGGGCAAGCGTCTCGGAACGCCCTCTTCATGAGCAACCGCGAAACGTTTCGCGAAGACTCCCTACTCCAGGAGCTCTTCAAGAAACTTCAAAAGGAGCTGAATGAACACGAGGGTCTGAAAGAGCTCAATCTTCGGCGCTATGAAGAAAAAATCGCCGATGCCGTTGACGACGAAGAAGGAATCAACGCCCTTGAAGAGCTTCTGGCTACCGACCCGAGCCTGGCCGACCTGTTCGGAAGCATCATTTCTGGCAAGGTGGCGGCGAATACGGCCACGAACGGAAAGGGCACAAGAATCCCTGGTAAACCAGAACCTTTCAACGGAACCGACTTCCCAACCTATTTTCGACGCAAGGATGGCTCCACCTCGATACAAGTTGAATTCCCGCGCGGCGAAGCCACACGCGTATCGTTCCAGACTGATGTCAAGAACAACTACTTCAGCCGCAGAAAACATCGCGGATCTTGCGAATTTAAAGGCGGATTTCAACCGACATTTCACCTGTTCAATGGGCGACTGACGTTTACTTGCCAAGCAGACAAGAGCGTCTCGGAAGGCACAATTCTCAGAACCGACGCCCTTGTCACTGACAACACCGGCAGTGGACCATTCAACCTGTCCATAATTGGCACCGTCGTCGCGCCGAGGGAGAAAACACCCGCGGCAGGGCGCACGCCGAGGCCAAAACCGGAGCCGACCGTGCAAGCTGGCCCGAGCCGTCCCGATGTCAAAGAAGTCGACCGAGGACCGGATGAACCGCCGATAACGATTGAAAAAGTCCCCGGCACCGAGCGTCTAGAGCTTCTTGTCAACAAGGGATCACGCCTCTTGTTAGAAGCTAAGGCCCTGCGCCCGCCCGAAGAAGAGGCAGCAGTGGAGTTCGTATTCAAATACGGCCTCGCCCTGACCGCGATGGGCCTGCTGGACGCGGTGAAAAAAACTCCCGAGTGGGCAAAGGATGAAGCGAAATGCAGAGAGCGCATTCAGCAGAGTGCAGCGGGCATTGCTCGGGTCATTGTCCCACTCTGCCTTTCGTTGCCCAAGAAACTTCCGAAGCCTGCCTACGCGTGACTATTTGAGTGGCACGACAGCCGTTCGACTTCCGGTAATTTTTCGGTGTCACTTCTGGCGTTTCAAGTCGCCCCAAATGTTGGCACCTTCGGTCGCGAAGCTTTTTCGATAACCCCAGGCACTTCGCCCAGACTAGCTTAAGAGACTTCAGGACGTCCCATTCGATCGCAGCGGCCTGCGCTAGCACGCCTCGCGCCACCGAGAAGATGTGTCGCTCGGACGTGCAGCCCGCACAGGCCGGGCCGAAGTTCACCGCTCCCCTTCTCTGTTTCGGGTCCTTGCCCCCTCTGGTCGCTGTGAAGGGGGCGGAAAGTCCCCGAAACAGGAGAAGGAAAATGAAAATCGAACAAGCGAGGGAAGTCGCAACCAAGGCTTTGGAGCAGTTGGCCGAGAGCCTTCGGCAGGGGCAGAGCGACGTGCTTCGCAACTATTTGGCCGCTGTGGCGAAGTTTCACCGCTACAGCGCGAGCAATATTCTGTTGATCGTCACGCAAAGACCGAATGCCACGCGTGTCGCGGGCTATCACACGTGGAAGAAGCTTCACCGTCAGGTCACGCGAGGGGCCAAGAGCATCGTGATCTTCGCGCCGCTCGTGCGTACGGTTGTCGACCGTAACGAATGCGGCGTTGAAACCGAACGGGCGGGCCTGATCGGCTATCGTACGGCAGTGGTCTTCGACGTAGCCGATACGACGGGAGAACCGCTTCCGTCGCTTTCGGAGTTCGAAGGAAATCCGGGTCACTATCTTACGTCTCTGAAGCAGCTCGTCGCCGAGTCGGGATGCGCCTTTGAGTATTCGGAGAACATCCTTCCGGCGAAAGGACAATGCTCGGCGCAGAAGATCACGCTGGTGCCGGGCATGACTCCGGCCGAAGAGTTCCACGTGCTCGTGCATGAGCTTGCGCACCTGCGACTGCACTTCTCAAGCCGCCGTGCCGAGACGACCAAGTGCATCCGGGAGACGGAAGCCGAGGCGGTCGCCTTCGTTGTCAGCCAGTCGATTGGGCTCGATACGAATTCGGCCTCTTGGGACTATGTGAAGCTGTACGACGGCGACCAGGACACGCTGGCTCAGTCGCTCGGACACATTCAGCAGGTGAGCACCGAGATCCTGTCCGGGATCTCTCCCCCGTAGGGGGAGCCCTGGCGAGGTCGCCGAGCCGCACCGTCCGGCGCGAGTGAGCCCCACGCGATGGGGCTTGTTCTTGTCTGGAGATGGTACAACCGTCTCGGCTCATACGTAAACTTATCGGGAGTCTACTCTCCGAACATGCAGGTCAAGTCCTTCACCTATGAGAAGAGTTGGTACGGAACCTTCCACCGGCAGAGACTCTTCAGCCTCGAGAGAATGGACGCTCACATCGCCAAGATGCTGGGAGACGGCTGGGAAATTCTGAGCCAAACTTCCCATTCCGGTCGAGGCAGAGGCATCCAGCCGTTTGCCAAACGAGACACCATCACGATCAGCTTCAGGAAACCCTGACGCTCCGAAGTTCTCGCTCTTAATGGATACCCAGCGACGTCTTATACGCCGCGTGTTGACTCGGCCGGGGGCCGAGCGTAGCATCCGCCTGAACGGTGCCGATCGCACGGCCGAATCTTTCTTCGCGAATGGGCGGCATGATGACGAAACGTCTCTCAGCACATTCCGAGGGGTCTCGTCGACAAGGTGTCTACGCCGGCTCGATCCTGATCTCGCTCTCGGTTGTTACCCTGCTGCTGGCCGCCTTCCTGCCCCGGTTGTACACACGCCCGTTGTCGACCGCCCTGCTGACTCTCGTCCTCGTTACCCTTGCCGCAGCGATCACGCTCCACGTCCGATTCCTCGTCCTTGCCCGCCGCGAGCAGCGTGAAACGGTCAGTCGCCTCAAGACAACCGAGCACGAGTTCGAGGCCATCTTCGATAGCGCACTGGACGCGCTGGTCATCTTGGACGACCAGGGAATGTGTCTTGAGGCGAATCCAGCCGCTCTCGTACTGTTCGAGGCCCGGCGGGAGGATCTCGTGGCACATCCGCTCACCCGCTTCGAGCTTCGGGGCAAGACGCAGGATTTCCTCGCCCACCCGGACGGCCGCGGCGAGATCGAGATGGTTCGAAAGGACGGACGGTCGACCTTCGCCGAATACAGCGCCAAGACCAACTACTTGCCGGGACGCCACTTCCTCGTTCTGCGCGACATTACCGCGAGGAAGTCGGCAGAAGAACAGATGGCGACGAATCTCCGGCTGGCCGAGGCCGCCTCGGCCGAGGCGGATGCGCTTCGCAAAACGACCCTCGCGCTCACACAAAATCTCAGCATGGACTACGTGCTCGATACGCTGCTTCAGTCCCTCCTCGGACTCGTTCCCTGCGATTCGGTCCAGGTTCTTCTAGCCGAGACGGACGATCGTCTCTTTCTTGCGAGAGAACGACGTTCCGAGCCGAACGGGCCGCGTACTCACAGATCTGTAGTCACGTGGAACGCGATTGATCACCCTCCCCTGATGCGGGCTTTGTTCGGCCAGACTACGGTGCTTGTCCGGAACACCGCCGAAGAAGAAGGCTGGGTAGGGTTCAAGGGGCATTCGCACTTCCGCTCATGGCTGGGCATCCCGCTGGTCGCCTCGCAGAACGTGCTCGGCCTGTTGTGCCTGGGCGATTCGAAGGCCCACGTTTTCACGCACGAACACGTGCGCCTCGCGAAGTCGCTCGCGATTCCCGCGGCGGTCGCGATTCAGAACGCGCGCCTCTATGAACGCGCGGAGATCTATGGGAGCGAGCTTGAAAAGCGCCTTCGCGACTTGGATCAGACGCAACAGGCGCTCGAAAAGGCCGAAGCGAACCGCTCACGCTCGGAAGAGAGGTTCAGCAAAGTCTTCCGGTCGAGCCCGATCGCCTTCTCGATCACGACCGCCGACGAGGGCCGCTTCATCGACGTGAACGAGGCGTTTGAGCAGCGGTACGGCTACTCCCGCGATGAGCTCATCGGCCGGACGACTCTCGAAGTTGGCATTTGGGAGGACTCTGACGACCGCGTCCAGATGCTTGCTGAAATTCGCGAACAAGGCTCGATCCGGAACCACGCGGCACGCCTTCGCCGGCGCGCGGGCGACCTCGTGGAAACGATCTATTCTGCCCAGCTCATCGAACTGGGTGGTCAGCCATGTATCCTCGCGGTGACCGAGGATCTGACGGCGCGCATCTCCTTTGAAGCGGCAGTCGCCCATAGGGCGGGCCGTATGCGCTGATCGCGCGTTCCCATTTTGGAAATGCGTATATATAGGAAATCTTTCCTTTACATCGAGTTTCCCGTTTGAGAAAATACGCCCATGCCGAACCGCGGGAACCAATTCGAGAAGACCGTTCTCGAAGCGCTCCGGAATCAAACGCCCGTCCGAGACCTTCCAGGAGTTCGCATCCGCACGGTCCGCCGACAGCCAGAAGAGCGATTCGATGTCAGTTTTGAACTCGAATCCGGGTCCAGCCGGGTCCTCGTCTTTGGAGAAATCAAGCCGTCCCTGTCGCCCAAGCTCCTAGAGGAAATCGCCCCCTGGATCCGACGCATGAAGTCGCTGCGCCCCGGCGTCTCCTTCGCCCTGATCTCTGAGACGCTCTCTCCGAGGTCGCAGGGCTACGCCATCGAGAATGGCATCGATTTTCTCGACCTCGACGGCAATATTTCCATCAACCTTCCCGGCACATTCACGCTTCAGAGGCTCGGCATCCGGGGCAAGAAGTCGAATACCGCGCCAAGCGCGCTTCCCGCCACCAACGTTTTCTCCGGCCGATCCTCCCGAGTCTTGCGAGTCCTGCTCGATAAGCCGAAACCCCGGACCTTGACCGAAATCGCGACCGAGATGACTGGCGAGACCAGGAGATTCAAGCAACGATTCCCGGCATCACAACTTGAGTTTACGATCACTCTGGGCGCGATCTCCAAGGCGATTTCGAGCCTAGACCAACAACTGTGGGTTCGCCGTCAAGGCTCCTCGATCGTCGTCCCGGAGCCCCGCCGGCTCCTCATCGAATGGGCCGAGAAGTACAGAGAACGCTACCGCTGGCGTCTGCGCAGTTCCTTCGAAGTCTCAAACCCGTTCGGAAGCGCCGTCAGCGAAGTCTCCGCGGGACTGAAACCGCTGATCGGCGGTCCCTACGCACTCACTGGCGCCGCGGCAGCAGGCGATGCACCGTTTGTTGACCTCGATCGCATCGACATTTTCCTTCTGACGGCGAAAGACGACCGCGCGCTCCGTCGACTGGACGAGCGCCCTGGAGAAGGGCCACCACTTCGTTTCATCTATCCGTACGACCCCGGCGTCTTCATGTACTCGAGCTCCGATCGGTCAATCCCGAGAGTGTCGAACATCCAGGCGTATCTCGATCTGTATGCCCAGGGCGGACGCGATCTCAAACAAGCCGACTATCTGCTGGACAAGGGCATCGAACCACGCTGGAAAGCCGCGTGATCCCCGAGCCGCAACGGACCTACGTTCTGGAGTTAATGGCCGCATTGGGCAGTGCGGCGAATGATTTCATCCTCGCCGGTGCGCAAGCCATGAAATTCACCGTTGCCGGAGCGCGCGGAACCAAAGATGTCGACTTCCTCCTCAACGTGATCGCACTGCGCGACGAACCGCTGCAGCTCGGAACGATCCTGAACCGTCTCGGATACGCGCCCGTGGAAGGGGCCCGCAACTTCCAATTCGAAAAGCCGATTCCCCAGAGCTCCGAGACGATGCGCATCGAGTTCATGGCGCCGGAGGAATATAAACGGAGGGCCGACTTCCGCGTGGATATACAGGAGGGCGTCCATGCCCGTGCCTGCACCGGCGGCTCGATCGCCGTCGCCGAGTCGACTCTCGAACCGCTCGAAGGCAAACTACCGGGCGGTGAACCCTTTTCAGCTCAGGTGCGCGTCACCAAACCTCACGCACTTGCGATGCTCAAGGCGTTGGCACTTCGCGATCGTTACGACAACATCCGCGGCCCCCGTGAAGCACGCCATGACCGCGAGGAAGCGCAGACTCATGCAGCAGACATCATAGCGATCGTCCAAGCCCAAACGAACCCGGGCGAATTCAGCGTGCACTTCGTGAATCAATTTCGAAGCGATCCCCAGCTTGGCATGCGAGTCATGCGAACTCTCCATGACTTCTTTCAGGACGCAGGTGCGCCGGGTCTCACCGTCTACCGGGAACATCTCGCTGGCAGCGCTCCCGCAGACCGCAATACGCAAGACGCGCTACGTCGGGAACTCGACCAGGCCCAGCGGCTCGTAATCACGGTACTTCCACCGGCCTCTTTTTTCGCTGTCGCCGCTGCGATCGACGACAGTTGCAACTGGGACAGGCTTCCATCGCTCGTCGAAGACTTCCTTTCTACGTTGGACAACGCCAGGATCGCCGTAACGGATAACCTTGCGCTCGAGTTGCTCCCGGCCTCCGCCTCTGGAGGAGCGTTTGGCCGAGGGGACGTGTTTCTGGGAGGTGCGTCCGAGGCTCTTCGGGGCCTGACAGCGGATCAACGGAATCTGTTGCGAGGATACTTCACCGCTATGAGCCTAACCCTTCGGGCAAACGAAGAGCTGCGCCTCAGATATCCTCACGCATTGCAAGAGTAGAAACTGGCATCGGTCGGCGCACTGGACGGTTCGGTCCTCGGAGCGGACTGCGTTTCCCCGAACCGGACTAGGCGGTATACATTCACGCCACCCTCATAGTTGGATTATCGACGTGCCTCCCGGCGGTCGAATTCACGCTCGGGGCTCGTTGCGGCGAAGAGTTATCGAGAGCCAACCGGAACATGGCGGAGAGTGGCTTTGAAGAAGCCGTAGGGTTGGTCGGTCCAACAGGCAAGCACAATGTTGACCGAGTTCGCTGACGGTGAGAACTCAGGAACTGTGATCCGGAATGTGATCGGAATATCTGTCTCGAGCTGTTGGCGACGCCCGCTGGCACCGAAAACGACCGTGTTTCTGGCGGGGGGATTCAATTCATATTGAGTCCCGTGATCATCGACCAACACCGAGACCCCCTCGGTCTGAGCATTGATGTCGAGCAGGCGACTTTGCCCCGCGTGGTTGCTTGCCGAGCCCGTGCACGAGAGCAGGCCTCCGGAAGCCCTGCAGCTCTCAATGACAAACACAAAACCGTTCGTCTGTGCTGTCACGGGTGCGGGGGTAGGTCCTGCGGTCTGATCTCCGCTGCCACTAACTGGAGCCGGTCGTGCTGGCGCAGGCTGCGGCTCCTGCTGCGCACCGGCTCGAACGGCTGCGACCGAGTCTGTGGTATTGCTGGAATTAGCGACGGGATTTCCGGACGGCCCTTTTGCGATTCCGAGCTGGATTTTTGCGCGAGTCGTCAGCGCGGCCCCGATCATGTCCTTGTTGATAAAGATGAATGTACCAGTGTCTTTGTCGTCTCTCGGGATTGACCAAAGTTGCGGAGTCATTTGCTCGCCCGTCGAAGATGTGAAGCGCCCGACGCGAACCTTGGCGTCGGCAAATACCTCGTCCAGGACCAGAAAACCTTTTTCCCTGTATCCCTGACCGTTAGATTCGAGAGCCCCCAGAAACGCGTGGGTGAACACGCTGTAGCCTTGAGCCGAAGACGTCTCGAACTCGAAGGCCTTCTCACGGGCGGTTCCAGCAGTGATCACGAAACGACTACCGTTTCCGCTCAACGTGTTTAGCAAGTCCTCGTCCACATTCGAAGATCCTGATTTCGATTCAAAGCCCAGTCCGGAGGCGCAGGAATCGATCAAGAAAAGCGCATGTTTCGCTTTTGTCAGATGGCTCCACTCCTCCGTGCGCGTAATGGCGAGATACTGATTGGAATCAAAGACACCTTGGCGCGCCTGGGAGAATTGCATGTATCCGGTAGCGCCGCCGATGTCGGCGCCGTGCCCCGAGTAGTAGAACAGCAGACGGTCATTCTCTCCAATCTCTTTCGGCAACAAATTCACCATGTAGTTCTCGATCATCTCCGTATTCACTACGCCGTCGGCGGCCACGTAAACTGCATCGAACCCCGCCTTGTCTATCAAGAATTCCCGCATGTCCTCGAGGTCAGTCCGGACGTAAGGCAGCTGCGGGTTGAGATATTTGTACGAACTCACACCAATCAGGAAAGCGACACTCCGCTCGAAGGGCGGCCTCGGTGGGGCGATCTGGAACAGCCCACGAAAGATTTCCCAGAAGGACGGTTCGTGAGACTGTACCGCAGACGCCTCGTACTTGATGATCCCGTCAGGCAGAACTGTGATTTTCGCCTGCCCCGCTAACGGAGTAGCCATGAACAAGCCGCAGACGACAAGGCTCAGACAGGCCGCACTGAATGCGTAGCGACGGGGACAGAATCTCCAACGGATCATCTTGGCGCCAGCCGTTCCCGCTGCTTGTCGAATACTTCCTTCCAGAAAAAACCGTTCTGGAAGGCGACGAGGAAGACCATGAATCGAGCAGTGGTGAGGTGTGTGAGATCGATGTCGGCGTTCTGAAATGCCGCTAGAAGCGGGATGAAAACTACCGGAGAAGCAAATAGCGGCGACAGAAAAAGCCCCCATTCAAACCGCTTCCGTTCGCGCTGGGGTACCGAAAGATGGTCGAAAACGAACTGCGCGAGCATGCCGAGTACCATACACAGGAAGAGTGCAATTCCCACCGCGAGATCGGAGCTTGTGCCCTTCGCTATCGTCAGGCGAGGGGCCGGAAAACCGAACAGTACTCTGAGAAGTAACGTGAACGCGATAATGCACAGGCCTTCGATGAAAAAACGCAGAAAGCGTCTCGTTCGCAAGGCGCGAACCAGTGCCAGAAGAAGTAAAACCGCAAGACAAAGGCCCACGGCCATCGTCATCCAGTAGGGCATCCCAAACCTTCCGTCGTCAGCCGGCGATGATACTCCTTATTTAGGTAACTTGGAGATATATCGCAACTGGTAATGTCCTTGGTGGGTTTCGTCTCGCAGAAGCGCCAGCTTCGATAAGTCTTGGTTGCGATCGGCTCCCCAGACCGACAGAGGATAATGGTTCTGCCTCCCAAGTGATGCACCGCGGATTTGACTCGCGCTGGCATTCTCCTGGCAGTGTGCGAGTTCGTACCTTAATTGCCCCTTGGCGTACTGCGAACATCATAGAGGTAAGCATCTTCGATCAAGCGCCCGCCGATATACGCCGACGTCAAGCGCCCTTCGCGCATCGTTCTCACGGTGGTTCGAAGAGCTGCGATGAACTCTTCTTTGGGACTCATTAGGTACAACCGCCGAAGAGGAAGAAGCGGGAGCAGCTTGCCCTTCTCAAAAATACTCCAGACCTCTCCGTATGCACCGCGAGGACCTTTCTTGTCCACCAGAGAAGTCCCGATAATCAGGTGCCACTCACTGATTTGTGGAACGTAGAGCCACAGCGCCGCAGCGACAGAAATCTGCGCGGACGCTAACGCATCCAAGATTTGTCTGCCAAGTCGGATATCGTGCTCTACCAGTTCTGCTCTATACACCACATGACTCCGTCTTTAGGATCTGTGATGGCCTTATACAAATCAGAGGCCCGTTGTGCGTCGTTGTTCTCATAGCGGCTCTCAATCCTCCAGTCCTTGACGACGGCCCAATTGATCTCAAATAGGGAGTTTGATTGGCACAGCTTATCGACAACGGGACCGAGGCCAGCGAGCTTCATCAGCACAGTAAGATCATGCGTGTAGCACTGAGTTGCGAGGGATTTGTCAGGAAATTCGAACCGCTTCGTCTTCTTCGCGATGCAGGCTTTGAGCGCAGCTTCGACGGCCAACCCCAAGAGATAATAGGCGCCGTCCGGCGACTTCGCCTTCATGAGGATGCCGCCTTCCCTAATGCGTTTGCGTGCGAGCTTTTTGAAATCCTGGCGCGTCAAGCCTTCACCTTATCGGGTCGGCGTGCCGAGCGTCCCCGAGGGCCTTTCGAATTCTCGGTCATCGTATCAGTCCCGTCGCGCACGCGCTACAGGCAGAGCTCCAGGAAATCAGCCACTTCCCTTCTCAGGTGAAGCCGCGCGGTCTCGACCGCTGGCCGGCTCTCCGACCGAGAATCACGAATCTTCCACCACACCTGATCTGCGTAGCACCATCTGCTCTAGAGATGCGGCCGGATTTCCGGGCAGTCAGGAAACGACGGCCCATGTCCCCGGAGCGCGCCATGAGGACCGGGTCGAGTTGTGATTGCCTCGTCTGCCGGATGGAGAAAAGTCTCATCGCCGAACTCGGCTGCCGAGACAGCGACGAGTGGCTCGCCTTCTCAAACGGCACTCTCGCGCGCTTTGCTTCACCTCTCGATCTCGTCCGGGAACTACACGCCGAGGAAGGCCGCAACGAAAGTTCATCCGCCGATGCTCTGCTTAGAGACCTGCTGCAGAAGCATGCGCGCGGCCTGTTCCGGCCCCTCTGCCAGCGGCTTCTCTTGCTGGTCTTCATTCCGACCATCCATCGCACGACAAGCCATCTAGCGGCGGTATTCCCTTCGCTCGGGTACGCCGATGCCGCGCAGCACGTGGTGACCGTCTTCCTTGAGTTTCTGGACGCTCCCGAGCTTGAGGCCCGCGGCACGCACCTCGCCTTCACGATTGCCCGAAGGTTGCGCCGGCAGGCGTTCCGCTGGGCGATTCACGAATCCAGGAGCGTCGCACCCGGGGAAGTGGTCGGAGATCCGGTCGCGGACGTCGAGGTCGAGAACATGGCCGGGGAGGAGCCGTTCTATGCCGAAGTCTTTCTCGACCGGTTCCTGGACAACTGCCGGAAGATGGGATGGCTCTCCGAGGAAGAACGCGACCTCCTGGTCCGCTTCAAGATCGGGGGCGCGACCTGCCAGGAGCTTGCCGGGCCCAACCGCCACACGGCCGTCGCGATGCAACACCGCATGCAACGGCTGCTCGACCGGCTCCGCCGTGTCGCGCAAAAGACCCGGTGGGAACGCGCTCCCGAACAGCTCGAACTGTTTCCGCGATGAATCGGGTTCTTTGTCTTCGTTTTCGCGCATCGTGCATGTGTTTTCGAGCACGCGAGTACCGTTTGAAAAATATTTCGCTAGTACCCGGTCTATTTTTCTTTTTCGTGACTGATTAGTAGTGTGAGGGGAGTTCCCGCCGGTTACTCCCGCGAGCAGTACGGCGCCGATTTCTCCGGTGGCCGGCCCTGCGGCGTGTACGGCCCGAAAGGGACGCGCGCGATTGGGGGACTACGCTGTAACGGAGCGAATGCTCCAAGTGTGCCTGGGAAGAGATCCAGGAACTGGCGAGAACAGCCGTCCCTTCCGTCGCTCCGCGTCCTCTTCACGGCCGAACCGCGAAAACTCCCCTCGAGCCGTTGCTTTTGAAAACTTCCGAAAGGGAGAACCCAGAGATGAAACGGTTTCTTCGC
>Ga0335074_10000380_pt1 | contig 65242 bp, 66 predicted proteins | sample Lox_Sample_23_FD_206715 | JGI IMG/M metagenome (GOLD analysis project Ga0335074, IMG submission 206715) | Soil microbial communities from Loxahatchee National Wildlife Refuge, Florida, United States - Lox_Sample_2.3 | ecosystem: Environmental > Terrestrial > Soil > Wetlands | place: USA...
CGTCCACCGTCAGCTGGAAGACGTCCGGGCGCGCATAGTGGCCGACGACGTCGAGGTCGTATTTGCCGCGCGCGATCTGGCCCGGATCGATCTCCGCGAGCGCGATGCGTTCGCCGTCGAAGGACGGCGGCACCAGAACGTCGCCCAGCGGGCCGATGATGCAGGAGCCGCCCCGGATGACGGGCTCGTTCTTGCCGCCGAGCCTGTCGGCGTAGGGCGCCGGATAATCGCCCGGCATCAGATATTGGCAGGCCGACAGCACGAAGCAGCGGCCCTCGAGCGCGATCATGCGCATGGTGGGAAGCCAGGCGTCGCGATCGTCGACGGTCGGCGCACAATAAAGCTCAATACCCTTCGCATACATCGCCATGCGCAGCAGCGGCATGTAGTTTTCCCAGCAGATCACCGAGCCGATCTTGCCGAGCGGCGTGTCGAACACGGGCAAGGTCGAGCCGTCGCCGAAACCCCAGACGAGACGCTCCAGCGCCGTCGGCATCAATTTGCGATGCTTGCCGAGATAGCCGCCATGCGCGTCGAAAGCGAGCGTCGTGCAATAGAGCGTGCCGCCGTCGCGTTCGATCACGCCGACCACGAGATAGATGGCGTTCGCCCGCGCGACTTCGGCGATGCCCGCCGCTTCCGGGCCGTGTTCCGCGATGGCGCCGTCGAAATAGCGGCGAAAATCGTCGCGGCCTTCGCCGCTGCGCTGTCCGAGCCTGGCGCCGAAATCGAACCCCTTCGGATAGCCGCCGATGAAGGCCTCGGGAAAGACCACGAGCTTCGCGCCGTGCCGCGCTGCGTCGGCTGCGAGGTCTTCAAGCTTGTCGAGCGAACGCTGCGTGTCGAACAGCACGGAGCCTGCCTGAACCACCGCAGCCTTGAAGGATGTCATCGCAAGCACCTGCCCGGCGTCAGAGCGGAACCGTCAACGGACCTCCCGCCAGCGCGAGCGTCTTGCCGCCCACCCACACCTGACCGTTTCCGTCGATCGTCAGTTCAACGCGGCCCGTATAGCCGATGCAAGTGCCTTGCGCGGCGGTGTAGCGGTCTTTGGCGCGGCCGGTCGCAAAAAGCCATTGCGCGACCGAAGCGTTGAGGCTGCCGGTCACCGGGTCTTCGCGCACCGCGAGGTTCTGATCGGTGTAGAAGGCGCGCAGTTCGAAATCCGCGGGGCCGCCGGCGCGATGCTGGCCCACCACGCCGACATCCGTTTGGGTCGCAGCGGTCGTCTGCGGGCGAACAGCAAGAACCTGTTCCGCGGATTTGAGCAGCACCGCAACCCAGCCGGGACCATTGTCCACCCACTCCGCGTCCACGATGTCCTCGACGGCGATATCCAGAAAGGCCGCGAGCTCGGCGCGCTTCGCTTTGTCCGCGGGGCCGCTGCGCAGGAGAGGCGGCGCGGCGAAGGCGAGCCGGCCGTCGACGCGCCGGATGGGAATGAGCCCGGCAGCGCATTGCTGCACGACGACATCGCTCTTGCGCGGCTTGCCGCCTGCCGCCAGCCAGGCGCAACAGGAGCCGAGCGTCGGATGGCCCGCGAACGGCAACTCGCGCGCCGGCGTGAAGATGCGCACATGATAATCCGCACCCGGATTGCTCGGCGGCAACACGAACGTCGTTTCCGACACGTTGAACCAGCGCGTGATCGCCTGCATGCGGTCGTCCGACAAACCGGCGGCGCCGAGGATCACGGGCAACGGATTGCCGGAAAACGGCGCCTGCCCGAACACATCGGTGATGTAGAGCTGCTGTTCCAACGCGTGCGCACTCCAAAGCCACGCAGACATCCTGCGCGGCAGTCAGAGGCGTGACAACCGCCGCAATTCACGTGGCCGCGTTGCGCTGTGCGCCTGTCGATCCGGAATCTTACACCAGCTCGAATGTGAGATGCGCGGGCGAGAGCGACGCGAGGAACGACGTCGCATCGAAGATCGCGCCGGGCGCAAAGACGCCGCCGTCACGGCCGGGTTCGGCGAGAATCCGCTCCATCGCCTCGACCACCAGCGGCGCACTGACGGCATAGATGTCGCGGCCGCGTGCGATGGCGCGGCGCGTGCTCCCGCCGTTGCGCACGGTCACGTCCACGAGAAAGAGCTGCGCCGAGCGTCCGTCGTGCGAAAGTTGCGGCGGGGGCGTGTCGGCCTTTCCGAGATCATGAAGCGGCGTGAGATTCATGAAAGAATGCACCTCGCCCGCCCGCAGGTGACGCGAAATGGTGACGATCTCGGTCAGCGGCACACCCACGACGTCCTGTGTTCCGAAAGGCGGCGGGAAATCCCATGAACGCCGTGGCGACGGATCGGCCAGCGGCACGAACTTGCCCTGCGAGACGACGACGCGTGTGGCGGTGTTGCGTTCGCCCGTCCGCCGCGTTCCGTCGGTCGGGTGCCAGCTGTCGAGCGCGACGGCGACCAGGATTTCGTCCGCGTGCGTCCAATCGCCCATCGCCGCCGTCGCCAGCAGATCGCCGAGGCCGCCATAGAACGCCATGGCGGGAATGACCGTGATGCGCGCCTGCCGCGCCCGCTCCTGATAGCGCTCGAAGAGGGCCAGCGCGGCCATCTGTTCGGCGGCAAGATCGAGATAGACAATGCCGGCGCGCAAGGCGGCTTCGACAAGCGCTGTCCCGGTATCGAGGAACGGCCCGGCGCAATTGACGACGGCGGCAGCGCCGGCAAGCGCGCGATCGAGCGCAGCAGGATCGTCGATCGAGGCCTGACGCGTTTCCATCCCCATCGCCGCAAGCGCCCGGAGCTTTTCCGCATCGCGCCCCGACGCAATCGGATTCCAGCCGCGCCTGCGAAGCTCCTGCACCACGAAGCGGCCCGTGTGCCCATAGGCGCCATAGACGGCGATGTTTTTATTGTGCTGCGAAGCCGAGCGCGCGCCGGTCATTGTTTCGTCTCCTTGAACCCAAGCCGGACCAGGCGGGCCGTGAGAGAAGTAGGGCGGTTTTTGCAGGCTTCAATGCGCCTGCTTTTCCAGCGCGACCGCTATGCGCTCGAGGATTTGCGTCTGCCGCTCAGCCGCCGCCATATAGTCTTTCTGGTACTGGGTCATATAGCGGCCACCGCCCTGCATGCGCCTCAGAAAGACTATCCAGACTCCGATGAGCAACAGCATCGGAAACCAGTTGATGAAAATCCCCATGACGTCGTGCCCGCCGATCATTGCGTCCCCTCCTTCAATAAAGCAGATGCGCCCACCGCTCGCTGGCCCATGCCTGCTCGTCCGGCGCCGTGAGCGCGTCGAGATCGGCGGGCTTGGCGGCCGGATCGTCCACCCATTCGCGCAACAGCGGCGAGGCGTTGATCACGTCGATCGCGAGTTTGCCCGTCTCGTATTCGTAGGGGAAATCGCGCCACAGCGGATAGTCGGGATAAAGATTGCGGATCGCCTTGAAGGCGAGCGCCTGCACGCGCCACGGCCTGAACGCGTCGTGATCGTAGGCCGGGCCTTCGGTGTGGATCTGCACGCCGTTGCAGAGCTGGCGCACATGCTTGTGGAACGTCGGCTCGAACCAGCAATCGCGCAGAATGCAGCCCTTCAGCCAGTGCGGCGCGAGCTTCTGCATCTCCGCGATCACCAGGCGCGCTTCGATATCGGGTGCGCCGAAGATCTCGAGCGGACGCGTGGTGCCGCGTCCCTCCGACAGCGTCGTGCCTTCGAGCATCACCGTGCCGGCATAGGCGCGCGCCATCCAGAGGTTCGGCGCATTGGGGCTCGGATTGACCCAGACGCGTTCGCCGAGCGGCCAGCCGTAACCGGGCGCCGCATCCGGTTGCCAGCCTTCCATTTCGATGACGCGATAGGCGACGTCGAGCTTGAAGTGCTGCACGAACCAGGACCCAAGTTCGCCCAGCGTGAGGCCATGGCGCATCGGCATGGGGCCGGCGCCGACAAAACTCTCCCAACCTTTGCGCAGCGTGAGGCCCTCGATGGGACGGCCCACCGGATTGGGGCGGTCGAGCACCCAGACCTCTTTCTTATGCTTCGCCGCGGCTTCGAGCACATAAAGAAGCGTTGTGACGAAGGTGTAGATGCGGCAGCCCAGATCCTGCAGATCGACGAGGATCACGTCGAAGCTGTCCATCATCACGTCGGTCGGCCGGCGCACCTGTCCGTACAGGCTGAAGACGGGAATCTGGTAGATCGGATCCCGGAAGTCGGGCGACTCGACCATGTTGTCCTGCTTGTCGCCGCGCAGGCCATGCTGCGGGCCGAAGGCCGCGGACAGCTTGACGCCGCTCGCCTGCGCGAGCGCGTCGAGGGAATGCGTGAGGTCCGCGGTCACCGAGGCGGGATGGGCGAGGAGCGCCACGCGCCGCCCATGCAGGGGCTTGCGCAAGGAAGGGTCCGCCAGAAGGCGATCGATGCCGAATTTCATGCGCGTCAAGCTCAGCCAAGTTCGAGCGCAAAGCAATCGCCATGATGGAAGTCGGGCCTGCCCGGCGGATGCGCCAGCGCCCAATAGGAGCGGCGGCCGTTGGTCTCTTCCATCACCGCCGAAAGGCCGACGCGCCATCCCGCATCCGCCGGCAGTCCTTCGAGCAGGGCGACGAGCTCGAGCGCCTCATCCGTCATTTCGACGTCGATCGAGACGCCGGCGTCGGCGATGACCCGCATCTCGCTGCGATAGGACGCGAAGGAATAGGCCGCCCATTCCGTGGACGGCGCGAAGTTGAATTCGAGATAGGCATCGCCCGCATGCGGACGCAGAAACGCCTCGAAGCAGGTGTGCTGCCACAGTGCATCGGTGCGCGCCGGCCGTCCCGGCGGCGGAATGCGCAAATCCTTCATCACACCGGACGCGCGATAGCGGAGCCTGAGCGAAGTCTTGTCGATGCGCGCGGCCTCGACGGCAACGCCGCGCACCGCGTCGCAATGCGAATCCGGATGGAGCTTCAGAATCTGGCGCATGAGTCGGCACTATAGCGAAATTCCCGTACCGGCCCATCGGGCCGCGGCGGGGACGCCGCCGCGGCGCTCGCTTTCAGTCAGCGGCCGCCATATCCGACCCGCGCCGAGTTTATCGCGGCCTCGGCCCCGGGCAATGCGCGGTTGATAGCACCGCGATAGCAATCGGGATCTATCGGCCGTCCGTCGCTCAAACCTTGATAGGTTGCCGGATATTGAAAGTTCAGACGCTTGCAGATCGACCTCGCGGCGGCGTAGATGCGGCTCCGCAAGGCATCTGCGCCGTCCTCCGTGCGCAGATCGAGATCTTCGTAGTGAACGAGCCGCGACTGAGAGACGACCACGATGGGGACGAAGCCGGCCGGGGTGACCGTATATCCCTGGGGCGGCGAAACGGTCACTTGTTCCGGCGAACCGCCGGAGTCGTCCTGTGCGTCGGCCGAGGCCGTGGCCAGTGCGAGTGCCAGGGCGGCGCCCATCGCGCCGAAGAGGACTTCTGTACGAATCGTAGCTGCGGGATTTAGGTCGTTCGTCAGTGTACGGAGTTTCGAAATGCGCAACATTCTCGGCCTCCATCGCTGCGACCGAGAACATTCCCGGCCCATCAGACCCTAAGGTGTCGGAACACCGGCCCCGTGGCCCTGGGGCAGCGATGAATGCAAGTCTCCCGTTCCGTCAACGGTTGCTCGTCGGCGAAGTTCCTGCACGCGGCAAATGCTACGTTCGAAATCGAAAGAGCGCCGGGATGGCCTTAAGGGCGGTAATCATAGCCCCGCGCCGCGCGGATCGCGCGATCGGCCTGCGCCATGCCGCGCTCGAACGCATCGCGGTAGCATTCGTGATTGCGCGGCCACTGATCGCTGCCGCCGTCATAGGTTACCGGATACATCGCGTTCAGCTGCTGACAGAGCGTCGACGCCGTGAAGCTGACGCGGCTCCTGAGCGCGCGCACGCCCCAGCCCGTGCGAAGATCGAGGTCGTCGATGCGGACTTGCCTGGACAGCGATGCATCGATAATGGGCGCACCGATGGCGCTGCGCTGCCTGGCGTAAGGCGGCGGCGTCACGATCACTTCTTCGGGAGGCCCGTAATAGCCCGGCGCCGGCGGCGGTCCATAGTCCTGCGCACCTGCCGACGAAGCGGCGAGCACAAGACCGAGCGCCCCGCCCAGCGCCATCGCTTTTGCACGAACCCACATGGATATTTTCTCCTTTGTTCTGTTGGGGCCCTCACGGAAACGTCCGCCTGGAAGGGCTGTTCCGCGCGCACGCGGAGGTTGCGACCGACAAATCGGTGTAGTCTGCCGCCGGAGGTTCGTGCATGGACAAAGACAACACCGGCTGCGGCGTCATGATGACGACGGCCGGCAGCAAAGAGGACGCAACGAAGATCGCGAAGATGCTGCTCGCCGAAAAGCTGGCGGCCTGCGTGCAGCTTGTGCCGATCGAAAGCTATTACACCTGGAAAGGCGCTGTCGCGAACGACGCCGAATTCCTGCTTCTGATCAAAACGAGGACCGCCTTGTTCGACGACGCCATCCGCGCCATCAAGGCCGTCCACCCCTACGCGACACCCGAGATCGTGGCTGCGCCCTTCACGGCGGGCTTCGCCGGCTATTTCGACTGGATCGACGAGGTGACGCGCTGACCGATCCGGGATGAAATGCAGCCGCCGGCCTCTTGCTCCTCAGCACGAACGACCGGCGGCCGAATGCTGCTTCGGCCTAGCGCCAGTAGCAGCGACGATAATAACCCCAACCGTGGCAATAGCGATGACGATGATGCGGGCCCACATGCACGCCGGCGTGAATCGGACCGACGTGAACGCCCACGAAATCCGCGGACGCGGGAGCAATCGTTGCCAACGGCACGATGGCCAAAACGCCCGCCACCAGGGCGGCTTTGAGTTTGCTTGTCATGGTATCCGTCTTCTTTCTCTCCGGGAGCGGTTCAACACTCCGCGGTCGAAAACGGCATGCCGCAGGCTTTCGTTCCTCTACAAATCGGCGAGAGGTCCGGAACCAAAGAGACGCGTGACGAAGCTTAAGGCTTGAATTTCTTGGGGATCGCGGCCGCCTGATCCGGCGTCAGCGGCGTCATCGTCTTGACGATGCACGGCATCGGGATGCCGTGGAGGCCGGTGCTGACCTTCAGATCCCAGTCGAGCGGCGAGCAGATTGTGTCGGGCCCGCGAACGTTCATGATGAGATGCGCGTCCGGCCATAGAAGGGCGGGACACGATCCGCTCATGTCGAGCCTGTAGTACTTGTTCATATTCACCCGGATGTACATCGTGTTCGGGTCCTGAGCGCGCCAATTGTCGAACTGGGTGACGAAGAAGCAGGATCGTCCGGCTTGCGATGCCGGCGGCGGCGCCGCGGCTGGTTGCGAGGCCGCCATGCCGGTCAGACAGGCGAGTACCAAAGCCGATGCGATGACAAGACCGCGCATATCCGTCTCCGTTGCGGGCGCGCCGGTCCGGCGCGTCGAATTCCGTGCGCATATTACCAGATGCAACGCGCCGGTGTCCTCCACCGAAAAGGCGCCCACACCGAAAAGCCGCGATGCGGCGCAAATGTTCCGTGCGTGCTAGGATCCCGCGCGCTTTCGGGGGCACGCATGAAACGGGCTGTATTCGCGCTGGCGTGGCTGATCGTGTCGCCGGCCTCGGCCGCTGCGCTTTCTCCGGACGGCATCGCGCTTGAGATCAAGGCGCACGGCGCCAAAGCCGTGGTCGCCCGGCTCTGGAAGAGCGGAGACTGGGATCGCGTGATGGACAAGGTCGACGCGGGCGACAGGCGCTGGATCGCACTCGTGCCGCTGCTTGCGCCGGGCGCTGACGCGGGCACCGCGGAAGAGCTTCCCATCGCGCTCGCCTTCGCGCTGCCGCACAATCCGCGTGCCGTGTTGACCGTGCTCGCCGGCAAGGACGGCTTTCGCGCCGAAGACGTGTGCAGCGCGCCGTTCATCGAAGATACGGTCAGGGATATTCCGGGTTACCTCAGGAGCGCCAAAGCCGCCGTCGCGCGCGTATCCGATCCCGCCCTTGCAAGCGCAAGAGCCGATTGCCTCGCGCAATTGCGAACGGCGGCCGCCCCCTGACCGGGAACGGCCGCCGTCATGCGTGAAACGCGGATCAGCGACCGGCCGTGATGGTCACGGTCACTGGCTTGCCGTCCATGCCGTTCACCGTCCAGGTGTCGCCGACGCCATGGGCCATCTGGTTCTGCAGGCAGAGCGGCTGCGCATTGCCTGCCGGCGCCGGATCGGTCTGCGTGAAGCAAGCCGTCGTCGCGTCTTTCCAGACATATGTGCCTTTCACGACCGTTCCATTCGGCCCGTGCTGCTCATACGTCATGTCCTGATTGACGAAGGTTGTAACCTTTGCGCCGTCGGATCCGGTAATGGTCACCGTGTTGCCGTACATGGACTGATACGGATCGCCGGCCTGCGCCATGCTCGTGAGCGCGAAGAATGCCGCACCGGCGAGAAGAATGCGTGTCATGTTGAAAGCCTCCCTCGAAGAAAGAGGCGACCTTAGTAGGTACGGAATTTTTGTCTAGCGGCGGGCGCCGCGTAGAGCCTGAGTAACAAATCCGTCGCATTGTCCGCGCGCCGCGCGATCTCCCTCGGAGTCGGCTTGCGCGCGACCCGCAGGATCAGCCGCAACAGCAGATCCGAAAACAGCACCGAACAATATTGCTCCGTCATCTCGCCAGCGTCGCCCTTGACGATGAGGCCCAGCGCCTGCGCTTCCGCGAGGAGCGCCGTGAACGCCTTGCGGATTTCGCCGCGGCCGGACCGGTCGAGCGTGGCCGCAACGTCGGGCGAGCGCGCCGATTCGGCGATCGCCAGGCGATGGACCGCGAGCACGTCGTCGTCCGTGATATTGGTCAGGATGGCGCGGCCCAGCGACCTCAGCGTCGCGGCAAGACCGTCGAGACTCGTGATGTCGGGACGCTGGAGCGGAATGCGCATCGCATGCGTGCGCTTGGCGATGCCGGCGGCGAACAGCGCCTGCTTGTTTTCGAAAAGCGAGTAGAGTTCGCGCTTGGAAACCTTGGCGCGCGTGGCGATGTCGAGCGTGCTGGCCTTGGCGTAGCCGTTCTCCATGAACGCGCAGAACGCGGCGCCGAGGATTCGCTCCCGCGCCGGCTTTTCCTTTTCGATGTTCTTGCGCACGCGTTTCACAGGCTTTTTATTCCTCTTGATTTGGTACCATATAGTACCATATTCTCCAAATCGACTGGTGGCGTAAAGAACTGCCGGCATATCCGAACTGGCATCGGGGATGCGATGCCGACAAGGGATGAGCGAATGCCAGGGGCGAGTACCGGCCGGCAAGGCGGGCCGCGCGACGAACCGGTCGTCAGGCTTGACCGCGTTACCAAGACCTATCGCATCGGCGCCATCGACGTGCGCGCCGTGCGCGGCATATCGCTTGCGATCGCACCGCAACGCTTCACCATGCTGATCGGCCCGTCCGGCAGCGGCAAGACCACGCTCCTCAATCTCATCGGCTGTATCGACGCGCCCACAACCGGCACGGTCCGGATCGCCGGCCAGGACGTGGCAGAGCTTTCCGACAATGCGCTCTCCGATTTCCGCGCGCGCCATGTCGGATTCATCTTCCAGAGCTTCAGCCTCATCCCGGTGCTCACGGCGTATGAGAACGTGGAATATCCGCTTTTGCTGACCGGCGTCCCCGCGCAGAAGCGACGTGCAATCACGCTCGAAATGCTCGAAGCCGTGGGCCTCAAGGATCAGCGCCGGCAGAAACCGAACGAACTGAGCGGCGGCCAGAAGCAGCGCGTGGCGATCGCGCGCGCGCTCGTCAAGCGGCCCGACATCGTGCTGGCCGACGAGCCGACCGCCAATCTCGATTCCGAAACCGGCGCCAGCGTCGTCGCCCTGATGCGCCGGATGCAGACGGAATCGCACACGACCTTCATCTTCGCCTCGCACGACCCGCATCTGATCTCCCACGCCGACGACACCTTCACCATCCGCGACGGCGGGATCGTGGCGGGGGAGGCGGCGCCATGATCTTCAAGATTGCGTTCCGCAACATCTTCCGCAACACGCGCCGGTCACTGACCACCATGCTGACGATTGCAATCGGCACGGCGGCGACGCTCGTGTTCGGCGCCTATACCGTCTATGTGACCTACGGCCTGCAGACGGGCACCGTCGATCGCGTCGGCCACCTCACCGTCTATCGCAGGGGCTATTTCGACTTCGGCTCCGGCAATCCCGCGATCTGGGGGATTCCGCATTACAACGACGTGCTGCGCCTCATCGCGACCGACCCCGTGCTGAAGCCGCTGATCGCCGTGGCGACGCCGGTGCAATATGTGGCGGGCATCGCGTCGAATTCCGATACGGGCGAATCGCGCACCTTCATCGGCACGGGCTTCATTCCCTCGGACCGCGACAGGATGAAGCGCTGGGACGAATACGACGTCGGCGGGCGGACCGAGCCCGACACGGGCCTGCGCGACGACGATACGTCGCGCGGAGTCGTGGGCGCCGGCATGGCGCGCGTGCTCGGTCTTTGCGGGCAGCTCCATCTCGGCAATTGCCCGACGCTGCCGCGCGGCGCCCCGTCGGACACGGCTGCGGCGTCCGATGTGGCGGGCCTGCCGAAGCAGGACTTTTCCGACCTCGTGTCGCGCGATGCGCCGGCGGCGAAGCGCGCAGCCGTGCTGCCGCGCATCGATCTCGTGGCGGCGACGGCCGGCGGCGCCCCCAACGTCGTCGATCTCCAGATCGCGCGCGTCGATCCGCAAGGCGTCAGGGAACTCGACGACATCTATGTCGGCATGCACATCGACCTCGCCCAGCAGCTCGTTTATGGGCGCGGCGAACATCGCGCGACCGGCATCGTTATCCAGCTTCATCGCACCGAGGACATACCGCGCGCCCGCGCACGCCTGGCGCAGCTCTACAAGATGCACGGCCTTGATCTCGAGACGCGCGATTTCGCCGAGATCACGCCGTTCTATACCCAGGCGCTCAATCTCTTCCGGTCGATCTTTTCGTTCATCTCCATCATCATCGGCATCGTCGTCATCTTCACGGTCTCCAATGCCATGGGCATGAGCGTCGTCGAGCGGACGGACGAGATCGGCACCACACGGGCCCTGGGCGTGCGCCGTTCCGGCATCCGGCAGCAATTCCTGGTTGAAGGCATTCTCCTGGGCGCCATGGGCGCGACCGCCGGCGTCGTGATCGCCTTCGTCGTCTCCTTCGCCATCAACGCAGTCGGTCTCACCTGGACGCCGCCCGCGCAGGCCCAGCCCGTGCCGCTGAAACTCTATATGTTCGGCGCGTGGGACCTGGTCGGCTGGACCTGGGCGCTTCTGATCGTGCTGGCCGCTGCGGCGGCGTTGCTGCCGGCCAATCGCGCCGCACGCCTGCAGATCGTCGATGCGCTGAGACACGTGTGAGGATTCGATGACGGCCTTGAAATATATTGTGGCGGTGGCCGCGCTTCTTGCAGCAGGCACGGCCCTTGGCGCGGAATCGGCGCAGGAGATCGTCGCCAAGGCCGACGCCATCCGCAATCCCGACAAGCCGTTCAAATCGACGACGGTGCTCACCGAATACCGCTCCGGCCAACCCAGCGACCGCAACATCCTCGTCGTCTACTCGAAGATCGACCCGGCGACGCGCCAGTTCCGCAATCTCGCACGCTACATCGATCCGCCGCGCGACGCCGGCAAGATGGTGCTGCTGGGTTCGGTGCTCTGGTTCTACGATCCCGCCACCAAGGACAGCGTGCGGATCTCGCCGCAGCAGCGGCTGGTCGGCCAGGCCGCCATCGGCGATGTTCTGACCGCCAATCTCGCGATCGACTACACGGCCAATCTCGTCGGCGAAGAAACGATCGAAGACGCCGCGCGCCAGCAGCGCAAATGCTTCCATCTCGACATGAAGGCCGCGACGGAAACCGCGACCTACAACCACATCGAATATTGGGTCGAGGAAAGCACGCACGATCCCGTCAAGGCGAAGTTCTACGCCGACAGCGGGCGCGTCTTGAAAATCCTCTACTACCGCAACTTCATGCAACGGCTGGACGGCTTGCGCCCGACGCAGGCCGTCATCATCGACGCGGTGGATTCTTCGCTCGTCACCGTCGTCGACTTTTCGGATTCGCAATTCACCGACATTCCCGACGCCTGGTTCCAGCGGGACTATCTTCCTCACCTGAATGTCCAATGAGACGACGGCTCGTCGCGGCACTCCTGGGCGCGGGCGCGTTTTTGGGCGCCGGCGACGCGGCCGCGGACAACGAGCTCGATCGCATTCCGGCGACGATACAGCCGCCGCCGTCGTCGACAGCCAACGCCAATGACATTTTCTACCTGCAAGACGACGTGATCGGCTCGACGCGTCGCAACAATCTCCTCGTCGCGTTCCCGCCGCCGCTGCCGGCCCGCTGGGAGGAACGGCTTTTCGCCGATGCGCGCGTGAACTGGTCGCTCTCGGATGATGTGAGCCTCGTCTACAGCGGACGCCTCAATCTCCGCGTCGAGGACGGTATCGATTTCCCGAGTCACGAGACCGTCCGCCACGATTTCCGCGAAGGCTACGTCGCCTGGAAAGTCGACGGCGAAACCTTCCTCGATGTCGGCCGCATCAATCTGAAGAGCGGCGTGGCGCTCGGCTTCAATCCGACGGATTTCTTCAAGACGCGCGCCGTCGTCGAGCCCCTGTCCGCCGATCCGTCCGTGCTGCGCGAAGACCGGCTCGGTACGCTGATGCTCTACGGCCAGCATCTCTGGGAAAACGCAAGCCTGACGCTGGCGGCGGCGCCGAAAGTGACCACGCCCAGCCCCGTCTATCTCAACACCGATCTGCCGTCGTTCAATCCCATGTTCGATCGCACCAATGCGGAGACACGCTTCCTCGCGAAAGGCAGCGCCAACCTCTTCGACGACTTCGCGCCGGAGGCTATTCTTTTCAGCGACAACGGCCACTGGAGCTACGGCACCAATCTCACCCGCGGCATCGGCCAGCAGGTCGTGGCCTATCTCGAATGGGCGGGCGGCGACGGCATCGATCTCGCCGATCAGGCGCTGCAGTTCGGCAAGGACACGGGCACCATCCCGCTCGCCGCACCCTCGCCGCTTCCGAGCGACCCCGACCATTACTTCCGCAACAATGCGGCCATCGGCTTCTCCTACACGACGCAATCCAAGATCACCTTCAATCTCGAATACCACTATCACCAGGCCGGCTTCTCGGATGCCGACTGGACGCACTGGTTCGGCGCCGGCGCGCGCAACAATCCCGCGATCGATGCGGAGCTCTGGTACATCCGCGGCTACGCGGCCGAACAGGAAGTGCCGACGGCGCGGCAGGAAGCCTTCCTGCGCGCAGACTGGGTGGATGCGTTCGTGGAAGACCTCGAGATCACGGCTTTCATCAACACCGACCTGCGCGACTGTTCGAGCTTCACGCAGGTGACGGCCGACTACTACCTCTCGCGCGAATGGACGATCGGCGCGCTGGCCGCCGTGAGCTTCGGCGACAAGCGGACCGACTACGGCAGCCTGCCGACCGGCGGCTCCTTCCTCGTCCGCGTCAGCCGCTACTTCTAGAGCGCTTGAACCAAAGGCCCGGCCGCGCGAAGCTTTCCCCGCAGAACGCGGAAAAAAGCCCATGCCGACGCGCGCGAAATACGACACCGTCACCGTCACGCCGCTGACGCCCGTTATCGGCGCGGAGGTAAGCGGCGTCGATCTTTCGCGGCCGCTCGCGGCGGAGCAACTGGCCGACATCCGCAATGCCTTCACCGCCCATCATGTGCTCGTCTTTCGCGATCAGAAGCTGACGCGCGAGGAACACAAACGCTTCGGGCGGCTGTTCGGCACGCTGCACGTGCATCCCTTTCATGCGAAGAACTCGCTGCCCGATCACGCGATCACGAACGCGATGGACCCCGAAATCCACATCGTGAAGGCCGACAGGAATTCGCAGCATGTGGCGGGCGAGGTCTGGCACACCGATGTGACCTGCGATGTCGAGCCGCCGATGGGCTCCATGCTCTACATCACCGAGACGCCGGAGATCGGCGGCGGCGACACGTGTTTCCTGAGCGCGATCCAGGCTTACGAGGCGCTCTCGCCCGCGATGAAGGAGATCGTCAAAACCCTCACCGCCACGCATGACGGCGCCAAGCTTTATTCCGGCGGCTACGGCCTCGGGCGTCCGGACGGGGGCTGGCCGAATGCGGTGCATCCCGTCGTCATCCGCCATCCCGACAGCGGCAAGCTCGCGCTCTTCGTCAATCGCGGCTTCACGACCCGCATCAACGAATTCTCGCAAGCCGAAAGCGACGCGTTCCTGGAGCTCCTCTGGCGGCACCTCGAAAGCCATGTCGAGTTTCAATGCCGCGTCCGCTGGGAGCCCGGCACGCTCACCTTCTGGGACAATCGCGTGACGCAGCACCACTCCGTCTGGGACTACTTCCCCTATTCCCGCTACGGCGAACGCGTATCGATCGTCGGCCAACGCCCGTCTCTTTAGAAACCGCGCGAAACCCAAATCGGCAGATATTCGCAAATTGTCGCAAATCGAGCTTTTGCGACAATTCGATACAACTGCGAAAACGCGAAGAAAGACAGGCCTGCAGCCCCATGTTTAGTTAATGGCTTGGGGGCCTGACACGGCATTCCCTTACCGGAGGGGTTTGTTTGAGCCTGTTCCACAGGGCGGGGAACCATTTGTTCGGGGAGCCGCAGTTCTGGGGAGCTTCGTCCAAGGAGAGAGTGATAATGAAGACCATTACAAAACTGGCCGCGGCCGCATTGCTGAGCGCCGCCACCGTCGCGGTTACCGTTTCCAGCGCATCGGCTTACGTCGTCTGCAATCGCGAAGGCGAGTGCTGGCACGTCCGCAATGGCTACCATTACCATCCGGAATTCGGGCTCGTCGTTCATCCGGACGGCTGGGTCTGGGGCGCCAATGAGCACTACCGCTGGCACGAGCATCGTGGCCGCGGTTACTGGCACAACGGCATCTGGATTACGTTCTGATCGGAGCCTGATCCGAAAACGCGACGGCGGGATCGGCAACGGTCCCGCCGTTTTGCTTTTTTAGAGCTTGAGCCTCACGCCGCCCAGGACGCTGCGTGGCGCTGCGGGACTCTCGAAGCGATAATCCACCCCGCCCGGTCTTGGCGGAACGCCCGGCGCGCCGACGCCCGTCGGATCGCCCAGCTCGCCGAACGTCGCGTAACGCGCGTCGAGCACGTTGAAGATCTGCAGATAGAATTCGGCATGCGCGCCGAGCGCGTAGGTCGAATGCAGATTGAGCGTCGCGAACCCCGCCAGCGGCTTCATCTGGTTCGATTCGTCGCCGCGATAATATTGCGAGCTCTCGTAGACGAGCACGGCGCCTGCCGACCAGTCCGGCGTGAGCTTGTAATCCGCGCCCAGCTTGAAGCGATGCTGCGGAATGCCGGGCAGCTGGTCGCCGGGTCGCACGAGGATGTCGCCGTTGGCGTCGGCGCCCGCATTGAGCGGCGACGGCAAGAGGAACGACGACTCGAATGTCGCGTCGACGAAGTCGTAGCTCAGGAATCCCGACAGGCGATCGTCGTCGTAACGCGCGCCGAACTCGGCACCCTGCCGCCGGGTGGCGCCGATATTGCTGAAATAGCCGGCCGACAGCGACGTCGCGATGCCGTAGATGTCGTCGTCGACATCGGTGCGGAAGAGATCGGCGTGCCAGGTGAGACGACGGCTCGCATCCGCAAACGGAACATCGCCGCGCAAGCCCAGATCCGAGCTGTGCGACACGACCTGCTTGAGCGTCGGCGGGTCGCTCGAAAGGCTCGATGGCAACAGGCACGGCGCCAGGGGATTGGCGCATTCGATCTCGCTCGGCGTCGGCGCGCGGTTGCCTTCGGAGTAGCCCGCATAGAGCGTGACGTCGTCGGAGAGCGCGTCGGTCGCACCGAGCGCCGGATTGAGCCGGCTGTAGCGCGATGTCCCGGTCAGCGCCGCTCCGCGCAGATCGTCGAGACCGATATCGGCGCGGTTGTATCGCGCGCTCGCGGTGACGGCGACGTCGGACGTCACGTCCAGCGTGTCGGTGGCAAAGACGCCGTAATAGCGATTGGTCGCATCGAGAACGACCGGCGTGGCGCTGCCGGGCGCATTCTCGGGCGTCGCCACGAAGAGGCCGGACGGCTCTATGCCGAGGTCCGCATTGATCGTCCCGAGCTCCACCTCTGACACGAAGCGCGTCGAATCGCGATCGAGGCTCGCGCCGGCCGTGAAATAATTGCCGAAGCCCAGCACAGGCGCCGTATCCGTCATCTGCAGCGCGCCGCCGAAACTGTCCGTGACGATCCGCTCGAGGTCGTTCTCGCCGGTCGGCACCGTTCCGCCTTGCGAAATATCCGCGATGGGCACGCCGCTCATCGACAGGAGCGGGGTTACGCCGTCCGGCTGGCAGAGAAATCCCGGTGTCGTCGTGCAGGCCGCGTAGGCGGTCGTATTGCCGTTGGCCACGCCTTCGCGGAAGCCGCGGTAATAGACATTCCCCTGCAGCGACAGCGCGTCGTTGACCGCGTAGCCCGCATTGAGAACCGGAAACACGACGCGATTGCGGTTCGATTGCGGGCTCGTGAAAATGAGCGACCGGTTAATCGCGAGCTCCTGGACCGGCGCCGGCGATTCCCCGCTCAGGAGGTTGTCGGCGTAAGTCAGGCTCAGATCGAGCGAAAGACTGCCGGAACGATAGCTCGCGTCGCCGTACATCCGCGCGACATGGTCGGGCGAGAACAACCGCCAGCCTTCGCTCGTCTGCAATTCGCCGGCGGCATAAAAGCCCAGCCGCCCGTCGTTGACGCCGTATTGCAGGCTTGCTTCGCGCCGCTCGAAGGAGCCCGCCGACAGATCGAGCTCGCCCGTGTCGTAATCAAAGCCGTTCTTCATGCCGACGACGACCGCGCCGCCGAGCGCATTCAGACCGTAGACGGGATTGGCGCTGATGACATCGACGCGCGCAATGGCCATGTCCGGCACCAGATCCCAATTGACCGCATCGCCGAAGGCTTCGTTGATGCGCACGCCGTTCTGGTAGACGGCGAGACCTTCCGGCGTGCCGAGCACCGGCGACGCCTCGAAGCCGCGATAGAGAATGTCGGGCTGAAAGGGATCGTCGAGATTGTCGTTGATGTTGATCGAGCCCAGCCGGTCGTTGAGCGCCGTCGTCACCGAGGGGATGCCTTCGCGCGCAAGATCGTCCGCGTTCAGCGTCTCGATGCTTTCCGGCAGCTTGTCCGGGTCGATGCCCGTGCCGGCAAGCGGCGTGGTGCCGATGACCGTCACCGTTTCGACGCTTCGTTCCTGCCCGAGCGCAGGCGCCGCAACGACACAGAGGCCGACCGCCCAGCCCAGCGAGCGGAATGCCGACATTCGTTAATCCCCTGGAGCGCTGCGCCGAACTGCATGCCCAGATGAACCAATAAGCGATCGGAACACAACCGCCTCCTGACACGCCACCGGGATTTTGCTAAAGCTCGGCCCGGTCGCGGGTGTGGGGGAATGCATGAAACGCGTTGCGTATGCGGTAGGGGCCGCTCTTTTCCTTGTTCTGACGGCCGTCGCGGCAAGCGCCGCGGAGCGCACCGTCGTGGTCGTGATGTTCGATGGTTTCGCGGCGGCCATCTTCTATGCCTGGGGTGCCGGCATCGCGAAGGGCAAGGAGATTCCGCGCCTCGACATGATCGACGTGCATCCGACGGTGATGGCGTTCCTGGGTCTGAAGCCGGGCCATCCGGTGGACGGCCATGTGGTCGAAGCGGCGTTGGCGAAATAGTGCAGCGGACGTGCAGATGAATTGCCAAAAAAAATGTCATCCCTGCCAAAGCAGGGACCCAGGAGAACATGGAACGCCGCGGCCTACGCTCGCCTGGGTTCCCGCTTGCGCGGGAATGACACTATTGATTTTGATTTCGACTGTGCCCGCCATCGCTGCGCCGCCTGCTGCTGCGCCGAAGCCCGCCGTCGCACCCAAATCGGCCGTCATACCCAAAGCGGTTCCCGCGCTCGCGGCGAACGCAGAGGATTGCACCGTCGTGGATCCCGTGACCGCGAAAGCCGACAATGCCGGCGGCGACTGGAAAGTGGCGCTCGGGACGAATGCGTTTCTCGATTTCGGCGCGGACAAAGCGGCGGCCGGGCGCGCCGCGGATGTCATCCGGCACTATCACTTCACGCGCGAATGCTTCGTGCGCCGTCCCAACGCCTCCATGATGTACTGGAGGAATGGCGTCGCCATCCCGCCCGGCAATATGCCCGGTGAGGATTGCATCGCGCTCCATCCGGAGACCGTGGCTGCGCTTTATAACGCAACACGCTGGAAAGTGATGGACGGCAAACTCTGGCTGCTCGACTACGGCCAGGACCGCGCCGCCGCGCTGGAAGCGGCGAAGATCATCCACACCTACAGCCTCGACCGCGAATGCTTCATTGCCCGCCCGCACGTCGTGATGCAGTACTGGCTGGCGGAGTGACTCATTCCACCTCCCCCTTGCGGGGAGGTGGAATAGCAGCTTTGCTCGACTACTTTGCCGCCACGCGCCAGATGCAGTTGCCGACATCGTCGGCGACGAGCAGCGAGCTGTCTTTGGCGACGATCACGCCGACGGGTCTTCCATAGGCGATGCCGCTCTGATCGGCCGGCATGAAACCGGTGAGGAAATCCTGCGGGTCGCCGGAGGGCTCGCCGTTCTTGAACGGCACGAAGACGACCTTGTAGCCGGAGAACGGTTTTCGGTTCCATGAGCCGTGTTCGCCGATGAAGGCGCCGCCACGGTAAGACGCCGGGAACGCCGTGCCGTCGTAGAACGCGAGTCCCAGCGGCGCCACATGCGAGCCCAGCGAATAATCCGGCGTGATCGCTTTCGCCACGAGATCGGGACGCTGTGGCGCAACCCGCGTATCGACATGGCGGCCCCAATAGGAATAGGGCCAGCCATAGAAGCCGCCGTCGACGACATGCGTGAGATAGTCGGGCGTCAGATCGTTGCCCAGCATGTCGCGCTCGTTGACCACCGTCCACAGCGCGTGCGTCGTAGGCTCATAGCCGAGCCCGTTCGGATTGCGCAGGCCCGACGCCAGGATGCGCAGGCCCGAGCCGTCCGGATTGACCTCGAGAATGTCGGCGCGATGGAATTCGTTGGCAGCGCCGTGCTCGCCGACATTGCTGCCGGACCCCACCGTCACATAGAGCTTGGTGCCGTCCGCGTTGGCGAAGACGTTGCGCGTCCAGTGATTGTTGTAGCCGCCCTGCGGCAGCGCGAGGATCTTCCGGCCCTTGCTGTCGATGGTCACAGCACCCGGCTTGTAAGTGAAGCGCATCAGTCCGTCGGTGTCGCCGACGTAAAATTTGTCGCCGAGCAGGAGCATGCCGAAGGGCTGGTGCAGGCCGCTAAGGAAGGTCCAGCGCGTGTCGGCGACGCCTTTGCCTTTGGTGTCGCGCAGCAGCGTGATGCGGTTGGCCGATTTGCCGTTCGCGTCGGAATTCCGCTGCAGCCAGATGGCGACGCGGTCCGCGATCGATTTCGGCGGCGGCGGTTCGGTCGTCGACTCCGCGACCAGGATGTCGCCGTCCGGCAATTGATAAAGCCAGCGCGGATGATCGAGACCGCCTGCGAATTTGGTCACCACGAACCCGGCCGGCGCCTGCGGCATGGCGCCCTTGGGCCAGCCTCTGGCGGTCGAGAAATTCAGCGTCGGAAACCAGTTTTTCTCAGGCGCGGGAATGACGGGATTCTTTCCCACGAGCTTGCTTTGCGGCTCGTGCGACGACGGCGAGCAGGCGGCCGCCAAAATCGCCAGCCCGAAAGCCCAGAATCCGCGCTTGAACATCGTCTATCCCCTGCCCGTATCCATCAATCATAAAGGACGGCCAAGACAGTTTGACAAGGTCGGGCCGCTGGCGCGGGCCGGGTCCGCCGCCTAAAATCGCCCGTGTCGTGAAGGCCGGATGACTTTGTCTGCGAAATTCGAGCAATTGCGGAGCTATGCCAGGCGGGACGGCGCCGGCGTGGGCGTCTCGATCCTGCTGCATGCCGGGATATTGCTGCTCATCCTCTTCCTTGCGCGGCATGCGATGCACGAGCAGCCCGCCTATCAAGCCTTCGTGCCGGTGTCGCTCGTGGCGCAAAGCGAAGGGCCGAACCCCGAGCCCAAGCAACAGAAGGCCGCCGGCGTCATCAGCAAGACGCCCCTGATCCTGCCGCGCGCGCCGGTGGCGCATCACACGCCCTCCGGCGTGGCGCCCAACAAGACCACGCAGCCGGTCGACGAACTGCAGATGCAGCTGAAGGCGCTGTCGAAGCTGAGACAGCCGAACACGGACACGCGCGTATTCGGCGAAGCGGGACAATCCGACATCGCCCAGGATGGCAATGACGACGAATCCGGCGGCCAGGGCCCTTATCACACGCGCGATATCATAAGGGCGCAGGTGTTGCGGCGCTGGAGCCTCGACATGACCAGGCTGGGCAACCGCAATTTCGACATTCTCATCCACGTGCTGCTCAAGCGCGACGGCACGGTCCTGGAAGCCGACATCGTCGACACCCAGCGTTTCAAGACGGACTCCGTCTTCCGCTGGATCGCGCTCAGCGCCAAGAACGCGGTCATCCTCTCCTCCCCGCTGACGCTGCCGCCGGACATGGACAAGGGTAATCTCGACCTGACGTTACGGCTCAATCCGCGCGACACGATGGAGTAAGAGCGGCACCGTTTGGGCAACATGTCGCCCGATCGTTCGCATTTCGATGCCGCTCGGTACGACGAAGGTCGCCATACTGTTGCTCTTCACAACCGCAAATGCCGGGAGCAGACTCGTCGCGTTTGCTCTTTGACATTGTGAAGACCTCCACGACGGCGGGCGGCCATTCCGTCGGCGCTTCAGCGCGCTCCACCGCAAGAAAGATTCACCACAGAGGCACAGAGACACGGAGGGAATTTTTAGCGCAGAGGACGCAGAGGTTGCGCGGAGGACGCAACGGGATTTCGCGCGCGGCACGCGCGCAGCTCCTTACAGCAATAAAGAAAGGGTCTGCGCGCTAACGCGCGCGAAGAAGTTCCGCGTCCTCCGCGCAGCCTCCGCGTCCTCTGCGCTAATTCTTTTTCTCCTCCGTTACGCAGCAACCGCACCTGGACGCCGACAGGAATTGACCCGGCGCGGTGCAATGGTTGCCGGGTGGTGATTCCTCTTTCCCCGGGGAATGTTATGCTTGGCAGACCCGCAACGAAATTCTTAAGTCCGGACGGCCAGTGTTGTGAGGATGGCGCCGCCTGCAATCCCCATCAGCCCCATCGCATAATCTGCAATAGTCCCGTGACCGAAAATGCCCAGCGCCGCGACGACGAACATCCAAGCGATCAGCACGGTGATCGGTCCGCGTCCGGGGGCGTTCAAGTTGACAATGATATTCTTGAATGGGTCCATGGCTATTCTCCGGGATTATTGCGTTTGAGCTGCCCGATCTCCCGCCAACGATGCGGACGGCCGATCTTCCGATTGCCGACGAAGAGCAGGGTCAATCGTCACGACCCGCGTCTTCGAGAGCAATTCGAACGCACGCTGACGCCTTTCCGTGAATAGCGCGAAGATCACATCGATCCACCAGATGTGAAGCACACATGGCAACAGCCGGACGATCGCCTGGCCGACACTGATCCGCGCGCCGGATTCCCGAACCACGAGCAGGTTGAGCCAGTGCTTTCCCAGCGTCTGGCCGAAGCGGGAATCGCCGACCAGAATGTAGGCGACAAACCCTGCTGTGACGGCGATCACGCCGATGACGGCTGGCTCAAGCAGCATCGCATCCCGAGAGACATGGCCCGATGTTGCGGCCAGCACCGCGAGGGGCACAGCAATGACCCCCGGAATGGCGAGGTCGATTGCCATTGCGACCGCGCGCCGCCAGAACGACGCGCTGACCAGTGGTATTTCCGATAAGTACGACGCGGCGAGATTCGCCGGATCGCCAAACCTCGCGAGCACGGCATCGAGTGCCTCACCACGCTGCATGTCTTCCTCGATGTGCGCGCGCACATCGGCGACAATCTGTTCGCGCTCCGGCATCATCCTCGGCATCGCGTCCGCGAGTTGAGCGAGGTAACTCTGAAGGGTCATGATCTTCTCTCCTTGGTGCGCAGATGCGGGGTCAGCGCAATAGCCGAGCCATCGCCTTCGCAAATGCCGTCCATTCCCCGGTCAGCCGCGTCAGCTCCCTGTGGCCCGCCGGCGTGAGCGTGTAGTACTTGCGAGGCACACCTTGTTCCTGGGCTTCCCATCGCACCTTTACGAGTGCCGCACGCTCCAACCGGTACAGCACGGGATAGAGCGTGCCGTTGGTCACTTCGAGCGCTCCGTCGGTTCGATCGGCAATCTGGGTGACGATGTCGTACCCATACGCCTCGCCAGATCGCAGCAAATGCAGCACCGCCAATTCGAGCGCGCCGCGCTTGAACTCGCGCTCGATGCCTGCTCGCCCGTTTTTGGGTTCTTTTTCAGCGCTGCTCATGCTTTTCACGATATCACCATATATTATGTTACGCAAGATAGTCTGCAAGGGATAATATATCGGGATTTCATGCCTTTAGGCTTCCGCCATGCGCGGTTTCGCGGGTTTCACGCGGCAGAAAAGTATTCCAGCGCAGAGGACGTACACGGACGAATTCTGCCCTGCGCCGCCCTGTTCTTCGACATGCCCGGGCGAGCGTGCGCGCGGGAAAGGCCGATGGCGCAAGGTCGAAATGGATGCCTTGCGCGGTGCGCTTTTTTTCGCGCCCTGATAATGGCCCTGATCGCAGGGGCTTCGCGAGACGGCACAGAAATGCGGCCACGCGGCAAACGACGCCGGATTGTTGCCGTCTATGCGAACTTTCCGCGCAACGCGGCGCCCGCGCCCAGGAGACCGCGGTCGTAGACGACCGTCGTCAGATCGAAGCCCTTCTGCATCATCGCAAGGCCGTAATCGGCCGACGCGCACCAGATGCCGGCGTAGATGCCGGCGGCGTGCGCCGCTTCGAGGATCCTGTCGATCGCAGCGACGACGACCGGATCGGTCTGATCGGGTTTCGCTTCGCGTCCGAGCGAATGCCCGAGATCGCTGGGGCCGACGAAGAGCATGTCGAGACCCGGCGTGTGCGCGATCGCATCGACGTTCTCGAGGCCGAGCTTGGTTTCGATCTGCGCGATGACGAGCACGGTCTCGTTGGCTTTCGCGACGTAATCCGGCCCGGCGTAAAGCGACGCGCGGCCGGGGCTGATGCTGCGAGCGCCGAGCGGCGCGTAACGGGCCGCACCGACAAAGGCCCGGCACGCCTCGACGGTCTCGATGGTGGGACACATCACGCCATACGCGCCCCAGTCGAGCACGCGCAGGATGGCACCGGGCTCGTTCGACGCGACGCGCACGATGGGGACGGCGTCGGTGGTCGAGACGGCCACGAGCATCGCATAGGCCGCCGCGTCGTCGATGGGCGCATGCTGCATGTCGATGGTGACGCTGTCCCAGCCCTGGTGCGCCATGATCTCCGCGGAAAAGGCGGAGGGGATGGAAAGCCAGCAATTGTTGGCACGCTTGCCCGTCTTCCACATCTCGCGCAGGCGGTTGGGTCTCATGGCGTCCTCAGGGAAGATTTCGCGCCACGCGAAAGCCCGCGAGGCTCGAGTAATCGTATTCGCCGCCGTCGGCCGCGCCGCCGCTGCGCGAGGCCGCGCGCACGAAGATCGGCAGATTGTCCCATGAGCCGCCGCGCAGCACGTGCTTCTTGCAGTCGCCGCCCTTGACCCAGGCGCTTCCGTTCTCCGGCGCGCCGACGTAATTCGGATGCCAGCAATCCGCCGTCCACTGCCAGGCGTTGCCGAGAATGCCGTAGAGCCCGAAAGGATTGGGCCGCAGCGCGTCGACGTCGGACAGTTCGCTGTCGTCCCACTTCGTGCCGCAGCCGTTGCAATTGGCGTTGCCGACGCCGATCTGGTCGCCCCACCAGCGCGCCGTCGTCGTGCCGCCGCGTGCGGCATATTCCCATTCGGCTTCCGTCGGCAAACGGTAGGGACCTTTCGCCGAATCGACGCCCGGCCGCGCAACTTTCTGGTTCAGCCAGGCGATGTAGGCGTTCGCATCTTTCCAGTCGAGACAGACCGCGGGCCATCGCCGCGGCTCGATGTCGTAGGGCGGGTAGGCGTGACCGTCGCCCGGCGAGCGCCATGTCATCTTCAAAATCGGATTGCAGGGTGCCGGCTGATAAGCGGTGTCGCGCAGGAAGGCCAGGAACTCCTCGCTCGTCACGTCGAATTTGCCGAGCGCGAACGCCTTGATTTCCACCCTGTGCAGCGGACCTTCAGTATCGAAACGTCCGCGCTCCGCGGTCGGGCTTCCCATCAGGAAATCGCCGGCCGGAATGCCCACCATGACGGGACAATCCTTGCACTCCTGGAATTCGCGATCCTTGTGCTCCTGGGCGTGCGCGGAAAAGGCGAACGTCACCGAGAGGAAAATCGCAAAAAGCCTGAGTTTTACCAAGATACGGAGGAGCAGCGGGGTTGCGGCGCGGAGGCTAGGACAGGCCTGCAGGGCTGGCAAGATAACGCCGTCAACTCGATTGTCCCATGAATGCGCTGTAACCATTCCAGAGGATTTCGATGCCGATGCAGAGAAGGATGAAGGCGGAAAGCCGCACCACGACGCTGGTGCCCGTGGTGCCCAGCGCGCGCGCCATGCGCTCGCCGAAGCGGTAGCAAACGTAAATGGTGACGGCGATCGCCAGCAGGCCCGCGACGGCGCCGCCGATGAGTTGGATGACGCCGCCCAGATGCCCAAGATCGGCGGCCTTGGGTCTCTGGCTGCCGAGCGTGATGGCGACGGACATCGATCCCGGGCCGACGGTCAGCGGCATGGTCAACGGATAGAACGAGTCCTTGGGCGCGATGCGCTTGTTCGTCGCCTGGCTGTCGCGCTGATCGGCGGTCTGCTGGTCGTCGGACTGAAGCAGCTTCCAGCCGAAGGCCGTCAGCACGAGACCGCCCGCCACGCGCACCGCGGGCAGCGTGATGCCGAAGAACTCGAGCACGTGCGAGCCCACGAACAGCGAACCCAGAAGCAGGAGAAAACTGTTGACGCTGATATGCCCCACCAGCGACAGGCGCTCGGCATGCGTCATTCCGCCCGTCATGCTGAGAAAGATCGGCGCGCTGCCGATCGGATTCACGATCGGAAACAGCGCTGCATAGACGAGGAGAAAGGTGTGGGCGAATTCCCGCATGGGACGATGCCATATTCGCTCAGATGATGCGGGTCAACGCCGTCTTCTGTCTGCCATCCGCCGTGAAGTTCGCCGGTGCGAGCCAGGCGGCAAGCCTTGCCCCTTGCGCCGGCCATTCGCCGTCGATGATGGCGTAGACGGCCGTGTCCCAGTTGCGGCCCTTGATCCAGGCGTTCTGGCGCAGGATGCCTTCGAGCGTGTAGCCGAAGCGTTCCGCCGCGCGCATCGAGGCTTCGTTCTCGGGACTGCAGCGCCATTCGAGCCTGCGATAGCCGAGCGTCTCGAACAGGTAGCGGCCGAGGAGATAGAACGCTTCGGTCGCCGCCGTCGTGCGCGATAGCTTTGCGCCGAGCACCAGCCCCATCTCGATGCGTCCCATGGCGCTTTCGATGTTGATGAGAAGGTAGAGCCCTTCCGCGGTGTTGCTTCGCTTGTCCACGAGCGCATAGAGCACCTGGTCGGCGCGCGCGCTGCGATCGCCGAGCCATGTCAGGAACGCCTCTTCGTCCGCGAACGGTCCGGGCGGGACGGACTGCCACAGCGAATCCACGGAACCGATGGCGCGCCAGAGATCGATGCCGTGGCGCGCGGCTTGAACGCGTTCGAGATCGACGGTGCGGCCGGGCAGAATCGCCGCATCCGGCAGAGGCCGAGGCAGGACGGGCGCAGTCGTCATGGGCAGGCTTTCGCGGCTAACGGGCGGGGATGATAGTTGACACTCGGCCCGCTCCAAACCTTTGATCTTCGCGAAGATTGGGGCGGACCCGCTTTGTCGGAAACGGCGGCCGAAAAGACAAGCACTCTCGAAGGTCGCGCATCGGCATCAAGATCGGCCGGAATTTCTGATCTGGGACCGCCGGCATATTGCCGGCATTGTGCAATTTGCACCGTCGCCGCCGGCTGGAAGCCGGCGGTCCCAGCAGGACCTATCCCGCCAATATCGACGCGTAGAACCCGAGTTCGACGTTGCCGCCCGAAAGCACGGCGACGCTCGTCTTGGGGTCGAGCCCGAGCTTCAGCGCGCCGGCCAGCGCTACCGCGCCGCTCGGCTCCGCCACGAGGCGCGCTTCGGCCGCGATACGCCGCATCGCAGCTTTGATCTCGTCCTCCGCGACCGTGACGATGTCGCGCGTGTAGGCGCGGATATTGGCCCAGGGAAGCTTGCCCAGTTGCTGCACGCGCAGGCCGTCGGCGATGGTGCGCGCCGTCTCTTCGGCGGAGAGGCCCACGATGTGGCCTTCGCGGAAACTCATCGCGGCATCGTTGGCAAGTTCGGGTTCGACGCCGATCACCTGAACATCGGGCCGCGTTTGCGCGATGGTCGCGGAAATCCCGCCCAACAGGCCGCCGCCAGAGACGGGCGCCAGCACGACTTTCACGTCCGGCCGCTGCTTCAGGATTTCGAGACCGATGGTGCCCGTGCCCGCCATGATGGCGAGCGAATCGAATGGCGGCACCTGGATCAGGCCGCGCTCGCGCGCGAGACCCTCGAATTTGGCCGCGCGCTCTGCGGCCGTCACGAGATGGACTTCCGCACCCAGGGCTTTCGTCGCCGCAAGCTTCACGGGCGAGACATTCGTGGGCATCACGATGACGCTCGGGATGCCGAGCGCCCGCGCCGCGTATGCGACGCCCTGCGCATGATTGCCGCTTGAATGCGCGACCACGCCGCGCCGGCGTTCGCTTTCGCTCAGGCTCAGGATCGCGTTGAACGCGCCGCGGATCTTGAAGGCGCCGATGGGATGAAGGCTTTCGGCCTTGAGCGCGATGCCGGTCGGCGTGAGCGGCACGATCGGCGTTTCATTCACATAAGGCCTGATGCGCTCGGCGGCGGCCTTGACGGCATCGAGCGTGAGAAGATCGGGGTTCGTGGGCATAATTCCTACCTATCTGTCGTGGCCTGCAATTGCGGGCCACCCAGGGGATCGTAGGACTATGCGGCAAGATTGGCCCGAACAGCCCTACAAAATTTTCATAGCGCATCTCGCTTCAACCGGGTGGCCCGCATTTGCGGGCCAGGCGTGCGTCAATGCGATATCGCTTCCAGTGCGAGGTTGCGCGTGCGCGGGCCGAAGGCGGCGATCACCGCGGCCACGATCAGCATGGACGCTGCGATCAGCGCGAAGACGCCCGCCACGCCGAAATTGCCCAGCGCAAAAGCGATGATGAACGAACTCAGCACGGCCGACAGCCGGCTGAAAGAATAGACGAAGCCGACGGCGCGGCCGCGGATGCGCGTGGGGTAAAGCTCCGGCTGATAAGCGTGGAACGAGAACGACATGAAGTTGTTCGCGAGCGTCAGCAGCACGCCGAAGAGGATGAGCGGCGCGGGCTCGCGCATTTGGCCGAACGCCAGTCCGAAAACGGCAACACCGAGCGCGCCGGCCACGATCAGCCATTTGCGTTCGAAGCGGTCGGTGAAGAACCAGGCGAGCGCGGGCCCGACGGGCGCGGCAACCGCGATGATGAAGGTGTAGCCGAGGCTCGCCGTCACCGCGATGCCCTGCTTGATCAGGAACGCCGGCACCCAATTCGAGAAGCCGTAGAAGCCGACCGTCTGGAAGATGTTGAAGACGATCAGCATCAGCGTACGCGTGAGATAGGGCGCGCGGAAGATGTCGACGAAGCGGCCGTGCTCTTCGTCGGGGATTTCCTCCAAGGCTGCGGCAAGCCTTGCGCCGCCGGCCGCCGCTTCCCATCGCGAGACGATCCTGTCCGCGTCTTCCGGGCGGCCGTTGCGCGCAAGCCAGCGCGGGCTTTCCGGTACCCGCAGGCGGATCCACCAAACGACGCCCGCGCCCAGCGAGCCGATCAGCACGACAATCCGCCAGCCGTCGATGCCAAAGGGCTTCTCCGGCACCAGCAACCACGCGAGAAAAGCCACGATGGGAATGGCCGTGAACTGCACGATCTGGTTGAGCGCGAAGGCGCGGCCGCGGAATTCTTTCGGCACGATCTCGGCGATGTAGGTGTCGATGGTGACAAGCTCCACGCCGACGCCCGCGCCCGCCAGGAACCGCCACAGATCGAGGCCCAGCGCCGTCGTCTGGAGCGCCATCACGGCCGACGCCGCCATGTACCAGAGCAGCGACAGCGTGAAGATCACGCGCCGGCCAAAACGGTCGGCAAGGAACCCCAAGAGCGCCGTGCCGATGAAAAGCCCGAAGAAGAACGACGCCACGAAACCCGCGACACCGTTTGCGTCGAAGAAGCCCTTCGTCGTCAGCGCAAGGACGTGCGCATGCACCAGGCCCGGCGCGACATAGCCCGAGAGGAACATGTCGTAGAATTCGAAGAAGCCGCCCAGCGAAAGAAGCGCGACACGCGTCCAGGCGGCGGAGTTCGCGGGCAACCGATCGAGACGCCCGGCGATCTCGGAAGCTGAAATGACCAAACTGCCCCGCTTGCAATGGTGTCCGACCCGGTTCCACCATATAGAACGTGGCCCAGGAGCCAAGGAGGAAGCGATGTCGACTGTGGAGCGGATTTTTGCACCGCGCTCGCACGACGTGGGCGGGCTAATGGTCGGCCGCGTGCTGCCTTATGTGGAGCGGCGAATGGTCGGTCCATTCATCTTCCTCGACCATATTGGCCCGGCCACGATGCCGGCCGGCCGGGCGCTCGACGTGCGCCCGCATCCCCATATCGGGCTATCGACTCTCACCTATCTCTTCGACGGCGAGATCTTCCACCGCGACAATCTGGGCAACGCGATCGAGATCACGCCCGGCGGCGTGAACTGGATGACGGCCGGGCGCGGCATCGCCCATTCCGAACGCACGAGCGTGGACGAACGCAAGATGGCGCACAATCTCCACGGCCTGCAGTGTTGGGTGGCGCTGCCAAAGTCCTCCGAGGAAACGGCGCCGGAGTTCTTCCACTACGACGCGAGCACGATCCCAACGCTGAAGCAGGACGGCGCGGAGCTGCGCGTCATCGCCGGCGAGGCCTACGGCGCGCGCGCGCCGGTGAAGGTCTATAGCCCGCTCTTCTATGTCGATGTGCGTCTGAAGGCCGGCACTGTCTTCGCGCTTCCCAATCTGCACGCCGATCAGGGACTCTACGTCATCGACGGTGCTGTGGAAGCGGACGGCGGGCGCGTAGATCCGCGCATGATGGTCGTGTTCAATCGCGGCAGCAAAGCGAGCGTGAAAGCGCTTGCGGATTCCCATGTCGTGCTGGCAGGCGGTGAGCCGTTTTCGGAAGCGCGGCATATCTGGTGGAATTTCGTGTCGAGCTCGAAGGATCGCATCGAGCAGGCGAAAGACGACTGGCGGAGCGGCCGTTTCGCGCGCATTCCCGGCGACGACAAGGAATTCATTCCGCTGCCGGAGTAACGCCTCACGTGTCATGGTCCGTCCCTGCTTTCGCGGGGACCAGCCAACCAGGTGACAATGGCTCGTTGCTAACGGATGTGTTTGAGATTGCTTCAACTGGGTGGCCCGCATTTGCGGGCCATGACAAATGTAGACGCAGGGAGAACGTAGATGAGCAGAGTCAAAGGCAAGATCGCGTTGGTGACGGGCGCGGCAAGCGGTATCGGGCGGGCGTGTGCGCAGATTCTGGCGCGTGAAGGTGCGACCGTTGTGGCGACCGACGTGCAGGACGATGCGGGCCGCGAATGCGTGGCCGCGATCAAGAAAGCGGGCGGCGACGCCGTCTACTTGCACCACGATGTCGCCAGCGAAGAGGCCTGGGTTTCGATCATTGCAGAAACGAAGCAACGCTTCGGCCGCCTCGACGTGCTGGTCAACAATGCGGGCATCGCCGTCGCGTCGCTGGTGACGGATATGTCGCTCGCGGATTGGCGGCGCCAGCAATCGATCAATCTCGACGGCGTGTTCCTCGGCGTGAAGCATGCGCTGCCTCTCATGCGCGAGAGCGGCGGCGGGTCCATCGTCAACATTTCTTCGCTGGCGGGCCTCAAAGGTGCGCCCGGTCTGGCGGGCTATTGTGCGACCAAAGGCGGCGTGCGTCTGTTCACGAAAGCCGTCGCCATGGAATGCGCGGCCGCGAAGGACAAGGTGCGCGTCAATTCCGTCCATCCCGGCATCATCGAAACCGCCATCTGGAGCAGCATCGCGAGCGGCATGTCGGGCCCGGCTTCGGGGCTGACGACAAGACCCGGCGCCAACATGCCCGATCTCGACGCGCTGTCGTCGATGGCGGTGCCGATGGGCGTGAAGGGATTTCCGGAAGACATCGCGGCCGGCGTGCTCTATCTCGCAAGCGACGATTCGCGCTACGTGACAGGCACCGAGCTCGTGATCGACGGCGGCATGTCGACGCGCTGATCAGCGTCCCGTCGGGAAACACTCGGTGACGTCGCGCAGCCAGGTTTTGGCGTTCGGAATCCCCTCCGCCGTCGATATGCCGTGGCGCACGAGCACGAGATCGCGTTCGGGCACCATCACGGTGAACTGGCCCTGATAGCCGTTGGCGGAAAACGATCCCGGCCCTGCGAGATCGAGCCAGAAATGCGCGCCGTAACGGCCCTGATCCGTCGGCTGCTGAAAGGTCGGCGTGCGCGCGTAGTCGACCCAGCCTTCGGGCAAAAGGCGCTTTCCCTCCCAGATGCCGCCGCGCAGATAAAGTAGTCCGAAGCGCGCGAAGTCCCGCGCGCTCGCGAAGCAGAAGGACGAACCGATGAACGTCCCCGCCGCATCGAATCTGGGGCTCGGCGTCGTCATGCCGAGCGGCTCGAAGAGGCGTCGCCGCATAAAGCGTTCGAAATCGGCGCCGCGTGCGTTCGCAGCCACGCCGGCCGCGCGCGCGACGATGTTGCTGGTGCCGCTGGAATAGGACCAGAACAGCCCCGGCGCGTAAGCCAGCTCGAACGAGGCCGCGAAATGCGCGACGTCGTCCTTGCCCCTGCCCCACAGCATCTCGATCACGTCGGACGGTTTCTCGGGCAGATATTCTTCGACGAAGGCAAGCCCGCTCGACATGCGCAGGAGGAGATCAAGTGTGATGTCGCGACGCGGATCGCGCGCATCTCTCCATTCGGGAACCGCCGCCGGCGCCAGGATGTCGATCCTGCCGTCGCCCACGAGAAGACCGACGAGCGCCTGCCTGATGCTTTTCGCTTTCGACCACGAAGGACAGGTCGCCTCCGGTCCGAAGCCCGCCGCGTAATGTTCGGCGACGAGACGTCCGCGATGGATCGCCACGAACGCATGCGTCTCGCCGAGTTGGGGATCGCTACCGAAGGCGCGGGCGATGAGCGCGGCGAAGCGCGGACCGTCCGCTTCCAGTTTGCCTTCCGGCCAGGCATTTGTGGGCCACGGCGTGCCGGGAGCTTGCGAAGGCAAAGTGGGAAGCATCTTGAACGCCCGTGAATCGAATAGATGCGCAGCCTAGCATCGTCTTGCCTTCGCGCACGCCTCCCGCCAGTGTCGACGCGAAGGGGAGCCCTGCATGACCGAATCCGTAAGCCGCTACCGGGCCAATCTGCAGGGCGAAGTCGACAGCGCCGCACTCTACCGCACGCTCGCAGCCGCCGAGAAGGATCCGAAAATCCAGAAAGTCTACGAGCGTCTCGCCGCCGTCGAGGAATCGCACGCGGAATTCTGGCGCAAGCGCATGCGCGCCGGCGGACTGAAGGTCCCTCGGCTCGTGCCCGACATGCGCTCGCGCATCCTGGGGTTTCTGGCGCGCCGTTTCGGTCCGCAATTCGTGCTGCCGACCATCAACACGCTCGAGCATCTGGACAGCGGACAATATGACCGCCAGCCGGATGCCGTCGCAGGCGGCCTGCCGCGGGCCGAGCGCAGCCACGCGCGCATCATCGAAGCGCTGGCCAGTGCATCGCCCGGCGCGCTCACCGGATCGACCCTCGCCCAGCTCGAAGGCCGCCATCGCGGCATGAGCGGCAATGCCTTGCGCGCCGCCGTGCTCGGCGCCAATGACGGGCTCGTCTCCAATCTCAGCCTCGTGATGGGTGTCGCCGGCGCGGCGCTCAATGCGCATCTCATCCTCATCACGGGCCTCGCCGGATTGCTTGCCGGCGCCTGCTCGATGGCCATGGGCGAATGGCTCTCCGTCAACACGGCGCGCGAAGCCAACCAGCGCCAGATCGAAGTGGAAGCGACCGAGCTCGAAGAAGTGCCCGACGAGGAAAAGGAAGAACTCGCACTCATCTATCAGTCGAAGGGCCTGCCGGAAGACCAGGCCAGGGCTCTCGCCGAAACGCTCATCTCGAACAAGGAAACCGCGCTCGACACGCTGACGCGCGAAGAACTGGGAATCGATCCGGGCGAGCTCGGCGGCTCGGCCTGGACCGCGGGGGCGACCTCGTTCTGCCTCTTCACCGCCGGCGCGATCTTCCCGGTGGCGCCGTTCTTCTTTCTCTCCGGCGGCCCCGCCGTGATCGCTGCGCTCGCGTTGAGCGGACTTGCGCTGTTTCTGATCGGCGCCGCCACGAGCATCTTCACCGGCCGTCCGGTTGTATTTTCGGGCGCGCGCCAACTCCTTATCGGACTCGCGGCAGCGGGCGTCACATACGGCATCGGCCACGTGATCGGCGTGACGGTGGGGGGATAGCGTGCAAGGCGCGTTCGCCTGGAGCCGCGAGAAGGGTTAGATTGCTTTCGGGAGCATCACCGTGCGGAGCATTCTCGCATCGCTGCTGGCGGCCGTCGCGATTGCAGGGTCGCAATCGGGCTTCGCGGAGGATTCCGTCTCGCCTCTAGGACCAGCGTTCGCAGCGCTGCTGACACTCAGGACGCCCGACTATACAGGCGGATTGAACCGCGCCGATCGCGCGGTCGCGGACGCGATATACGACACGATGAAAGCCTGCTATCGCGCGGAGACCTTCTCCTGAGCGATGGTCCAACGACTACGCCGTCGTGCAGGAGAAAATCCTGCCTTTGCGATGCGAAAAGACCTTCCCGGGAAAGCTTCTTCGACAAGCACTGATGCGGTTCGCGCCGGGCCCTGTTCACCAAGCGTTCGCGTATCAACCGGACCTTACACACGTTTCACGGGAACTTTGCCCGCGCCCAATGCGTTTCTGGCTATCGGACCGCCGGGGGCGGGGGGAATGTTTCGGTTCTTCATTGTCGCGTTTATGCTAATCTCGGCGCTCTCGAGCGCGCGCGCGCAGACCATCGAGAATCTGCGTGGGATGTCGATCGATCAGCTCGCCAATCTCGACGTGTCGTCGGTCACGAAGACGGCCGAGGCGCTGAGCGATGCGCCCGCCGCCATCTATGTGATCACGCATGACCAGATCATGCGTTCGGGCGCCCAGACACTTCCCGATATCCTCCGGCTCGCGCCCAATCTTCAAGTCTATCAGGTGAGCGCCAGCAGCTTCATCGTGACGGCGCGCGGCTTCAGCGGAAACATCAACGACCAGGCCTTCGCCAACAAGCTTCTCGTCCTGATCGATGGGCGCAGCGTCTACACGCCCCTCTATTCCGGCGTCTATTGGGACATGCAGGACGTGCTCCCAGCCGATATCGAGCGCATCGAAGTGATCAGCGGTCCGGGCGCCACGCTCTGGGGCGCCAACGCCGTCAACGGCGTGATCAACATCATTACGCGCAAGGCAAAAGACACGCAGGGCGGACTTATCGACATCTCGGCCGGCAACCTCGAGCAGAGTGTGGGCTTGCGCTACGGCGGCACGCTGAGCGACGACCTCGCCTACCGCTTCTACGTGCGCGACTACTTCGGCGACGACACGGAAACGGCGAGCGGCGCCAATGCGCATGACCACTGGTCGCGGCCGCAAGGCGGTGTCCGTTTCGACTGGACACCGTCAGGCGCCGACAGCGTCACGCTGGAGGGCGACGATTTCGCGGGTTCGGAAGCGCAGCCGGGCGCGCCCTACGAAGACATCGCCGGACGCAATCTGACCGCGCATTGGACGCATGATTTCGCGGACGGCTCGTCGCTGCAGTTTCTGACCTATTACGATCGGGAGGAGCGTGCGACCGAAGACAATGGCGGCAATTTCTGGGTCGACACCTACGACTTTGAAGCGCAGCATAATTTCACGCCGAACGATTGGAATACGATCAACTGGGGCGGCGGCTTCCGCGTCAGCGACTACAACATCCACGGCAACGCGGGGCTGCAGTTCGTGCCCACGTCTCGCGGGCTCGATCTCTCCGACATCTTCGCGCAGGATTCCATCGCCATCGATCCTTCGCTGACCGCGATATTCGGCTTTAAAATCGAAGACGATCCATTTTCGGGCGTGACGCCGCTGCCGAGCGGACGGCTGTCATGGAAGGTCGGCGGCCAGGCGCTGGTCTGGGCGGCCGTTTCGCGTGCCGTGCGCTCGCCGACGCCGTTCGATGAGGACGTGGTGGAGAAGGCGGGATCCAGCGTCCTTCTGACCGGCAACCCCTATTTCGTCGACGAAACGCTCACGGCCTACGAAATCGGCACGCGCATCGAACCCGCCGAGCGGCTGTCGTTCTCGATCTCGGCCTATTACAACGATTACGACGATCTGCGCTCCATCGAGCTCACGCCCGTCACGTTCTTTCCGCTCACCTGGGGCAACAAGCTCCAGGGCGATACCTACGGTTTCGAAAGTTGGGGCAATTATCAGCTTTACGAGTGGTGGCGCCTGTCGGCCTCGTTCACCGAACTGCGCGAGCATTTCGATTTCCAGCCGGGTTCGACGGGCGTGGCCGTCGGCGTATCGCAGATCGGTGACGATCCGCAAAAGACGGCTACATTCCGCTCGGCGATGGATCTGACGCCGGACGTCAATTTCGACTGGGATCTGCGCTATGTGAGCAAGCTGCCGAATCCGGTGGTTCCCGCTTACGTGGAGATGAATGCGAGCGTCGGCTGGAATGTCTCCAAGACGCTGCGCCTGTCGCTCTCGGGCTTCAACCTGCTTCACGCCCGCCACCAGGAGTTTCCCGCATCGGAGGCCGACGCCGTACCGCGCAGCTTCTCGGTGGGCCTGCAATGGCGGTTTTAGGCGGCTCCGCGATGGCGCACGGCGCACGGCGTCGTTGGATCGACAGGCTTGCGGCCCTTTCGGCCGGCACCCTTGCCGCGTTCATGCCGGTCCTCTCCGCCGGGGCCGATGAGGCCCCGCTCGAATACGCGGTCAAGGCAACCTACCTTTACAAATTTGCGCCTTTCGTTACTTGGCCGCCATCGATTGCACAGAAAGCCACGTTCGACCTTTGCCTCAGCGGCAGCGACGACGTGACGAAGCTCGCGCCCGAAGCGGCGGAAGGCCAGGCGGTCAACGGCAAGCCGCTCACCATCCGCCGCCTGGCGGCCGGCGAAAGCGCGGACACGTGTCAGATTCTCTACGTCGCGCCGTCGCCCACGGCGGGGTTATTGCTCGACACCGTCCGCAACAAGCCGGTCCTCACCATTACTGAGGCGGCGGCGACCAATCACGGCATCATCGGCTTTACCGTCATCCAGCATCACGTACGATTCGATATCGACAACGCCCTCGCCAAGAACGCAGGATTGTCGATCAGCTCGAAGCTGCTCAGCCTCGCGAACGCGGTTACGCCCGTTCTGGGAGAGGTGCGATGACGCTGGCCGTACATCCTCATGTTCCGTTCCGCACGATGCCGTGGACGGCGCTCGTCGGCGCGCTGGTTCTACTGATGGCGGGCGTCGCCATGGCGCTTTACGAGGAGCAGCTCTACCAGACCCAGCGTGTGCGCGAGGCGCGCGAGGAAGCCGAAATCCTGGCCGCGAGCGAAACCGCCGCGCTGTCGTTCAAGGACCGCAAGGCGGCGGAAGAATACGTGCAGTCCGTCGAGGTCAATCCCGAAGTCGAGGCCGTCGGCGTCTACACGAGCGACGGGACACCGTTGGCGGGTTTCGCGCGCAGCGGCACGGCACCCCTGCCGTCCCGTCTCCTTGCGGCCGCGCGGCCAAGGCTCGAAAACGGACGGGTCGTCATCACGACCCCGGTGGTGCAACAGGCGACCGCGCTCGGGATGGTCTATCTGCGCGCGCGCGCCGAGCCGATGGTAAACCGGGTCCTGCGCGAAGCGGTGCTGGCGCTTCTCGTCATCATGGCGATGATTGTCATAGCAGGTCTGGGCAGCGCGCAGGTGCGGCTGCAGCGTCAGGCCGCACACCTCGAAGACGCCAACCGGCGGCTGCACTCCGAAATGGAAGAACGTGCGAAAGCCGAAGCGGCGCTCCGGCAAAGCCAGAAGATGGAAGCGATCGGCCAACTCTCGGGCGCTATCGCACATGATTTCAACAACCTTCTCATGATCGTCAAAGGCAATCTGCATCTCCTGCAACGCAAGCTCGCGCTGCCGAACGACGACCGGCACATCCACGCGGCTATGGAAGGCATCCGGCGCGCGGCGGCGCTGACGCAGCGCATTCTCGCCTTCTCGCGCAAGCAGGATCTTTCGCCGACGCGCCTGCAGCTGAGCGATCTCATCGTCAACATGGACGATCTCATCCGCAATTCCCTGAAAGAAGACGTCGAAATCGTGCGCGACCTGCACGCGCAGAGCTGGGTGGTTCTCGACCGCAATCAGATGGAGAACGTTCTTCTCAACCTCGTCATCAACGCGCGCGATGCGATGCCGCGCGGCGGAAAGCTGTTCCTGACGACGGAAGACATCGACGTGGCCGACGACCCCGACGTTCCGCCTGGCTCCTACGTAAGACTCATCGTGCGCGACACCGGCGTCGGCATGTCGGAAGAGGTGCGCGCGAAAGCCCTGGATCCGTTCTTCACCACCAAGCCGTCGGGCCAGGGAACCGGCCTCGGTCTCAGCACGACGTTCGGCTTCATCAGCCAATCCGGGGGGACCATGAGCATCGACAGTGAACTCGGCAAAGGCACGGCCATCGCCATACTTTTGCCGGCCGTCGCTGTCGATGCGGCGCTTGAAAGGACCTGATCATGGCGAAAATTCTGGCCGTCGAAGACGAGGCGCTGGTGCGCATTCTCATCGTCGAGACGCTTGCCGATGCCGGTCACGGCGTGCTGGAAGCCGCCGACGGCGAATCCGCGCTCGACATCGTCCGCCAGACACCCGATCTCGATCTCGTCGTGACGGATGTGCGGATGTCGAAGATGGACGGCTTTTCCCTCGCCCGCTTCGCGCGTGAGGTCCGGCCCGATCTGCCGGTGCTGTTCATGACCGGCTACATGGGTGCCGATGTGCCGGCCAATATCCCCGACGCGAAAGTCCTGCAGAAGCCATTCGATCCGGACGATCTTCTGGCGGCCATCGAGGTCCTGCTGGCGGCGCGCTAGTAGACCACCACGCTTCGGATGCTCTTGCCGTCGTGCATGAGATCGAAGGCGTCGTTGATCTTGGCGAGCGGCATGGTGTGGGTGATCAGGCTGTCGATGTCGATCTTGCCCTCCATGTACCAGTCGACGACCTTGGGCACGTCGGTCCGGCCGCGCGCGCCGCCGAAGGCCGAGCCCTTCCACACGCGCCCCGTCACCAGCTGGAACGGCCGGGTCGAGATTTCCTGGCCCGCGCCCGCCACGCCGATGATGATGCTCTCGCCCCAGCCTCGGTGCGCGCATTCGAGCGCCTGGCGCATGGTGTGGACGTTGCCGATGCATTCGAAGGAGAAATCCGCGCCGCCGCCCGTGAGGTCCATGACCGCCTGCACGACCTTGTCGCGGCCGATCTCGTCGGGATTGACGAAATGCGTCATGCCGAACTTTTTCGCCATTTCGGCTTTGGCGGGATTGACATCAATGCCGATGATCTTGTCGGCGCCGACCATGCGCGCGCCCTGGATGACGTTGAGGCCGATGCCGCCCAGCCCGAACACGGCGACATTGGCGCCGGGCCAGACCTTTGCGGTGTAGATCACCGCGCCGATGCCCGTGGTGACGCCACAGCCGATGTAGCAGATCTTGTCGAACGGCGCGTCCTCGCGGACTTTCGCCACCGCGATCTCGGGCAGCACCGTGAAGTTCGAAAATGTCGAACAGCCCATGTAGTGGCGGACCGGTTGACCGTCGATGCGAAAGCGGCTCGTGCCGTCCGGCATCAGGCCCCGGCCCTGCGTCGCGCGGATGGAGGTGCAGAGATTGGAGCGGCGCGAGAGACAGGTTTTGCATTGCCGGCATTCCGGCGTGTAGAGCGGAATGACGTGATCGCCCGGCGTCACGCTCGTGACGCCCGCGCCCACGTCGCGAACGATGCCGGCGCCTTCATGGCCGAGAATTGCGGGAAACAGGCCTTCCGGATCGGCGCCCGACAGCGTGAACGCATCCGTGTGACAGATGCCCGTCGCGCGAATCTCGACCAGCACTTCTCCCGCGTGCGGACCTTCCAGGTCAACATCGGCGATGGCGAGCGGTTCGCCGGCCTTCCAGGCGATGGCGGCTTTTGTCTTCATGGCTTTATCTCCAGGCGGCGGCGAAAGACGGGAAATAACACGGGAATTCTCTGTAGGGCCTCGGCAAGCGTCGCGCAAATTTCATGAAAATCGGCGCGAATCGCGCCCGCCGTACCCTGAACATTCCCTTCCAATTGCCTGTCCGGCCCCCGTTGCGGTTGAGCCCCAGTTTGGGGATGATAGAGGCGGGCGCGCCACGCTCGTAGCCGGACGAACGGGCGCGATCATCATCGGCGCACCGGCAGGTCAACTCGGCAGACTCATGGCGAACTTCGACAACAGCGGATCGCGTTCCCTCGCAAGAGCTTCGGTGAAGGGTACGGTCAAATGGTTCAACGGCTCGAAAGGCTACGGCTTCATCACGCTCGATGACGGCAGCGACGCATTCTGTCATGCATCGGCCCTGGCGCAGCATGGCCAGACGGAATTGCCGCAAGGCGCAACCGTCGTCTGCGATCTTCAGGACTCGCAGCGCGGCCTGCAGGTCGTTGCGGTGCACAGTATCGATACGTCGACGGCGGAGCCTTCGGCACCGCGCGGCGGGCCGCGACGGGATCGTTTCGGCGGCGGCGACCGGTTCGGCGGCGGCGATCGTTTCGGCGGCGGCGACCGGTTCGGCGGCGGGGATCGCTTCGGTGGCGGCGATCGCTTCGGCGGCGGTGGTCATCGCGACCGCGATTCCGGTCCGAGCGGCCCGATGGTCGAAGGCAAGGTGAAGTTCTTCAACGACCAAAAAGGCTTCGGCTTCGTGATGCCCGACAGCGGCGGCGGCGATGTCTATGTTCACGCCAGCGCGCTCAGGCGTTCGGGCGTGATGGCGCTCAATCCGGAGCAGCGGATCCGCTACTCCACGCGCCAGGGCATGAAGGGCGTCGAAGTGGACCGCATCGAGGTTCTCTAGGACTTCCGGGCTAGTTCAAGACCCCTTCGCGCGCCGCAAGGCAGTTCCGCATCTTTTCCGTGTGGAATCCGGCGGGCGGAAACTTGATCGGTGCACCTGCGAACATATATAGGGCCGGACTATATCGCACCTATATATTCGGCGGGGCGCCAGTAATGGACGTGCGGACGATCTGTCTCGGCATCCTCACGCGTGGTGAGGCGACCGGTTACGAGATCAAGAAGCTGTTCGACGAGGACGGCTACCATCATTTCGTCGAAGCGAGCTTCGGCTCAATCTACCCGGCCCTCAACCAGCTGACGCGCGACCGGCTCGTGGAAGTGCGCGCCGAGGCGCAGGAAAAACGCCCCGACCGAAAGGTCTATTCCATCACGCCGGCGGGCCGCAGCCAGTTCCTCGCATCGCTGCTGAAACCCCTGCCCGAGGACCGCCATCGTTCGGCGTTCGTCTTCGCGATGCTGTTTTCGCATCTCCTGCCTCCAGCGCGGGTCACGGAGTTGCTGGACGCATACCTCCACCAGAACACCGCAAAGCTTGCGCAACTCGAAAAAGCCGAAGGCCAGACGCGCGGCGAACGCTTCGCAATCGGCTTGGGCCACGCCATCTACACGGCCATGATCGATTTCCTGCGCGAGCACCGCGCCGATCTCGAAACAGCGCAACGCCCGGCCGCGGAGTGAAAGACCTCACATGGAATTCTTTCGACAGCTCATCGGAAATCTCGCTGTGTTCTGGGACCGCGTGCAGCCCGACTTCTGGCGCAGAATGAAGGTCAGCTATCGCTGGGCGCTGGCCATTCTGATTTTGGCCGCGCTGTGGATCGCATCGGGCGTCATTTCCTTCAGTTCGAAGCCTGTCGCAAAAAAAGTGGCGGCCGACATGCCGCAAGTCCGCATCGCCATGCTGACCGCTTCCGATCGCGATGCGAGCCTGACGGTGCGCGGCCGCACCGCGGCGCTTCACTCCGTCGACCTGAAAGCCGAAGTGGACGGCGTGGTGCAGGCGATCCATTTCGAAAAAGGCGATCGCGTGAAGGCGGGCCAGGTTCTTTGCGAACTGAAGCTGAAGGACCGCGCCGCCAAAGTCGCGCAAGCCCATGCACTCGTCGTGCAGACGGCGAAACAGCATGAGGTCGATCTCGATCTCGCCAAGGATGGCTTCCGTTCCGCCACGCAGGTCGACCAGTCCGCCGCCTCGCTCGAAGCCGCCAAGGCCAGCGAACAGACCATGGCGATCGACCTCGAGAACACGCGCATCAAGGCGCCGTTCGACGGCCTCGTCGACGACCGCTATGTCGATGTCGGCGACTATATGCGCGTGGGCGACAAATGCGCGCTCTTGATCGCGCCCGAGCCGTTCCTTGCAGTCGGCCAGGTCTCCGAGCGCGAAGTGAGCGAAATCAACGTCGGCAATCCGGCGAGCGCCACGCTTGTGACCGGTGAGACAGTCGCAGGTCATATCCGCTTCGTGGCGAGCCGCGCCGACGACACCACGCGCACCTTCCGCGTCGAAGTCGAGCTTCCCAACCCGCAAGGCAAATTGCGCGTGGGCGTCAGCGCCGACATCCACATTCCCGTGCGCCAGCTGATGGCGGAGAAGATCTCGCCCGGCATTCTGGTGCTGGACGACAACGGCGTCGTTGGCGTGCGCGCGGTTGAGCGCGGCATCGTGCGCTTCCTGCCGGTCGGCATCGTTTCCGACGGGCCGGACGGCATGTGGGTTTCGGGTCTGCCCGACCATCTCGCCGTCATCACGGTCGGACAGTCTTTCGTCACCGACGGCGAGCGCGTGAAAGCGGTCATGACCACCGGGGGCCATGGATGACGCGCATCGTCGACTGGGCCGTCAACAACACTCGCGTCGTTCTCGCGCTGCTTGCGGTCGCAATCGTGGCCGGCGTCGCCTCCTACATACTCATCCCGAAGGAAGCCGATCCCGACATCCCGATCCCCGTGATTGTGGTGCAGGTGCCCTATCCCGGCATCAGCCCGGAAGACAGCGAACGGCTGCTCGTCAAGCCGATGGAGACCTATCTGCGCTCCATCGAAGGCCTGAAGACGATCACGGCGCGCGCCTACCAGGGCATGGCCGTCATCATCCTGGAATTCGACGTCAACTTTAACAAGGAAAAGGCGCTCGAAGACGTGCGGGCGCAGGTGGAAACCGCGCGCGGCGAGCTGCCCCAGGATTCCAAGCAGCCGACCGTCCGGGAATTCAACGCGAGCCTCTTCCCCGTCATTTCGGTGGCGCTGTCGGGCGAAGTGCCCGAGCGCACACTGCTCAAGATCGCGCGCGATCTGCGCGATCAGCTGAAACAGATCCCGAGCGTGCTCGATGCCCAGATCTCCGGTGAGCGGCAGGAAATGCTCGAGATCGTCATCGATCCGGCCAAGCTCGAGGCCTACGGGCTGACCGAAGCCGAGATGTTCGACGCGATCGCCAACAACAACCGGCTGATTGCGGCGGGCTCGATCGACACGGGTCACGGCAGCTTCCCCGTCAAGGTGCCCGCCGTCCTCGAGACGCCGCAGGACGTGCTGGCGCTGCCCATCCGCTCGACTCCGGACGCGACCGTCACGCTGGGCGACGTGGCCCAGGTGCACAAGACCTTCTACGACGCCACGAGCTATGTGCGGCTGAACGGCCAGCCGGCGATCGCGCTCGACGTCACCAAGCGCATCGGCGCCAACATCATCGACAGCAATCTCAAAGTCCACGAGGTGATCGACAAGGCCGCGCAGGCGTGGCCGACGGGCGTCCAGGTGCATTACCTGTTCGACGCCTCCGACGACATCCGCAATCAGCTGGGCTCGTTGTCGAACTCCATCGTGCTCGCCATCATCCTCGTGATGATCATCATCGTGGCCGCGCTGGGCCTTCGTTCGGGTCTGCTCGTTGGTGTCGCCATTCCGACTTCGTTCCTCATCAGCTTCCTGGTGCTGAACGGCATGAACATGACGCTCAATTTCATGATCATGTTCGCGATGCTGCTCGCCGTCGGCATCCTCGTCGACGGACCCATCATCGTGGTGGAATATGCCGACCGGAAGATGACAGAAGGCGTGGCGCCGCGGGAAGCGTTCGCGGAAGCCGCGCGGCGCATGTTCTGGCCGGTCGTCAGCGCCACGGCGACCATGATCGCGGCGTTCCTGCCGCTGCTCTTCTGGCCGGGCGTCGTCGGCAAATATATGAGCTATTTCCCGATCACGCTCATCATCGTGCTGGGCGCCTCCATGTTCGTGGCGCTCGTTTTCCTGCCGGTGCTGGGCGGCATGTTCGGCCGGCCGCCGCCGGCCGACGAAGCGCACGAGGCTGCCATCGAGGCCTCGGAAACGGGCGACTGGCGCGAAATTCCCGGCATCACGGGCTGGTACGCGCATCTCTCCGAGCGTCTCACGAAATATCCCTGGCGGGTGATCGGTGGTGCCGCCGCCTGCGTCGTCGTCATCGTCACGCTCTTCACACTGTTCAATCGCGGCACCGAACTCTTCGTCACCACCGATCCCGACTACGCGAACGTGCTCGTCTCCGCGCGCGGCAATCTCTCCGCCAACGAAAAGCGCGACATCGTGATGAGCGTAGACCGCATCATCGAGACGGTCGACGGCATCAAATCGATCTATGCTTCGTCGGGCGGCCAGGGACAGACGCTCAACAGCTCGGGCGGCATTCCCGTCGACAATATCGGGCAGATCCAGATCGAGCTGAAAGATTACCGCGAACGGCGCAAGGGCGCGGCGATCTTCGAGGAGATCCGCCAGAAGACCGCGAACATCCCCGGCGTCCACGTCGAAGTCCGCCTGCCGCAGAGCGGCCCGCCGACCGGCAAGGACGTGATGATCGACGTCTCGTCGGATAATTATCAGGCGCTGGCCGGCACGACGGCGATGATCCGCCGCCACCTCGACACGCTGCACGAGCTGCGCGATCTCGAGGACACGCGACCGCTTCCCGGCATCGAATGGGACCTCAATATCGATCGCGGCGTGGCCAACCGTTTCGGCGCCAATGCGCAGACGATCGGCACCGCCGTACAGCTGGTGACCGACGGCATCCTGGTCGGCGAATACCGTCCCGACGATTCCACGCAGCAGGTCGACATCCGCGTGCGCTATCCCGCACCCGTACGCGGCATCCATGCTCTCGACGACGTGCGGGTGGCGACGCCGGGCGGCATGGTCCCGATCAGCAATTTTGTCACGCTCAAACCGCAGCAGCAGGTCAATTCGATCGAGCGCGTCGACGGTCACCGCGTCTATCACATCCGCGCCAACGTCCGGCAGGGTGTCAATGCGGCCGCCGAAGTGACCAAGCTCAAGGCCTGGATGGCCAAGCAGCAAATTCCGAGCGACGTGCGCGTCACCTTCAAAGGCGCGGACGAAGAGCAGAACCAGTCCGGCGTCTTCCTGATCGTTGCCGGGTTCATGGCGCTCTTCCTGATCGCGCTTGTGCTTGTCGCCATGTTCAACAGCTTCTACCACGCGACCCTGATCCTGATCGCGGTCGTGCTCGCGATGGTGGGCGCGCTGATGGGCATGCTGGTGATGGGACAGGACTTCTCGCTCATCATGTCGGGCACGGGCATGCTCGCGCTCGCGGGCATCGTCGTGAACCACAACATCGTGCTGATCGACACCTTCCGGCGCCTGCGCCAGAGCGGGATGGATCCGATCGAAGCCGTGATACGCTCGAGCGCGCAGCGTCTGCGTCCGGTGTTTCTTACCACGGTCACCGCCATCGGCGGCCTCCTGCCGATGATGCTGGCGATCGAGATCGACTTCTGGACGCGCGAAGTGACGATCGGCGGACCGAACGGCTCGATGTGGATTCAGATGTCGACCGCGATCGTGTTCGGCCTCGCCTTCTCGAAGATGATCACGCTGGGCCTGGTGCCGGCGCTGCTTGCACTTCCCTACCGGATGAAGGAACGCCGCGCTGCGCGTAAAGCCGGCCGGCAGGGTCCGCCGTCCATCACCGGACTGACCCCGCTCCCGCAGAAACAGGCGGCGGAGTAGCGCGGCCTCTCGCGCTGCGGATCGCCCTGCAATGTGTCCTTGTTGAACAGCCGACGCTGCTCGCGCCGGTCCGTTTCCGGACATTTGGCTTTTCCAGGATTTCGTCGGGTCCCGGGCCCCAAAACGCGCGGCGAAACGTTCTGTTTCGGGCACCGGGCGAATTCGGATTTCATGAAACGGGAACGAACCATGCGAAAATCACTCACAATGTCGGCAGGTGCCGCCGCGATTATGGCCGGGGCAGTGCTCGCCTGCGGCAATGCGCAGGCGGTGCCCGCCGGCACGGCTGGCGACATGCGGGTCGCGGTCGAGATCGGCATCAACTTTTTCGGCGGCCGTCGGTACTGCTGGTACGACGGCGGATGGCAGGGCCCGGGCTGGTATTGGTGCGGTTATGCCTGGCGCCGCGGTTATGGCTGGGGCGGCGGCTACGGCTGGCACGGCTGGTCCGGCGGTCATGGCGGCGGCTACTATCACGGCGGCGGCTATCACGGCGGCGGTTACCACGGTGGCGGTTACCACGGTGGCGGAGGCCACGGCGGCGGTCATGGCGGTCATGGCGGCAGTCACGGTGGCGGCCACGGACACCACTGAGCAACGCTGCCCCAGTATCGTCGTGGCCCGTCCGGGCCATGACGGCTATTTTGGGGCTGCTCTTTCCAACCGGCCTTAATCGGCAGCGACGGCCTCGGGACGCGCGACATCGGGATCGACGTCGGGATCGTTTTCCACGGCCTGCAGGCGCTCGCGGGCGGCGGCGGCTTCTTTCTGCTTGTTCCACATCGATGCGTAATGACCGCCCCTTGCGAGCAGCTCCGAATGCCGGCCGCGCTCGATGATCTCGCCATGGTCGAGCACCAGGATTTCGTCGGCATCGATCACGGTCGAAAGACGATGCGCGATGACGAGCGTGGTGCGGTTGCGCGAGATGTCGGCCAGCGCGCCCTGGATCTCCCGTTCGGTGTGCGTGTCGAGCGCCGAGGTCGCCTCGTCGAGCAGCAAGATCGGCGGGTTCTTGAGGATGGTACGCGCGATGGCGACGCGCTGCTTCTCGCCGCCGGAAAGCTTCAGCCCGCGTTCGCCCACCATGGAATCGTAACCCAGCGGCAGCTCGTGGATGAACTTGTCGATCTGGGCATAGCGCGCCGCGTCCTTGATCTCGGATTCGCTGGCGCCGATGCGGCCATAGGCGATGTTGTACTTGATCGTATCGTTGAAGAGCACGGTATCCTGCGGGACGATGCCGATCTGCGCGCGCAGCGACGCCTGCGTCACGTCGCGGATGTCCTGCCCGTCGATCGTCACCGAACCCGACGCGATGTCGTAGAAACGGTACAGAATGCGCGAAATGGTGGACTTTCCGGCGCCCGACGGGCCCACGACCGCAACCGTCTTGCCGGCAGGCACCATGAAGCTCAAACCCTTCAGCACGGTGCGCTCCGGGTCGTAAGCAAAGACGACGTTGTCGAAACGGATTTCGCCGCCGCTGACCACCAGGTCTTTCGCACCCGGCTTGTCCCGGATTTCCTGCGGTTGATAGAGGAGCCGGAACATCGCTTCCATATCGACGAGCGCTTGTGTGATCTCGCGATAGACCGTGCCCAGAAGATTGAGCGGCTGGTAGAGCTGGATGAGGATGGCGTTGGCCATCACGAAGTCGCCGATGGTGAACTTTCCCTGCTCGATGCCGATCGCAGTCAGCACCATCACGGTGCCCATGCCGACCGCCATGATGGTGGCCTGACCGGTGTTGAGGAGCGAAAGCGAAATCTGCGCCTGGATCGAGGCGCGAGAATATTTCTCCATCGATTTGTCGAAGCGCCTCGTCTCGTGCGCTTCGTTGTTGAAGTATTTGACGGTCTCGTAGTTGATCAGGCTGTCCACTGCCTTGGTGTTGGCTTCCGTATCGCTGTCGTTCATCTCGCGGCGATATTTGACGCGCCAGCGCGTGATCGCGAAGGTGAACCAGACATAGGCCACGACCATGGCCAGCGTCGCCAGTGCAATCCAGACGTTCAGCTTGACCACCATAATGATCGTGAAGATCAGAAGCTGAAAGAACGTGGGAAAGATGCTGAAAAGGACGAAAGACAAAAACGTGTCGATGCCCTTGGTGCCGCGCTCGATGACGCGCGAAAGGCCGCCCGTCTTCTTTTCCAGATGAAAGCGCAACGAGAGCGTGTGGACATGGGCGAAGGTTGAAACGCCGACTTCCCGCAGTGCCGCATATTGGGTCTTCGCAAAAATGCCGTCGCGCAGCTGCGCGAAAGCCTGCATCATGATGCGCGAAAACACGTAGGCGAAGATGAGGCCGAAGGCGACGGCGATCGCGGTGGCGGTCAGCGAATGGAACTGGTCCGTGACACGGCCCAGAATGTAAGGGTTGGCGACCGTCGCAAGAATTGCGAACGCCAGGCAGACCAGCGAAACGACGACGCGCAGCCGAAGCTCCGGCCGTCCCTTCGGCCACAGATAGGGCAAAAGCATGTAGAGCGGCCGCAGCGAAGGCGCGCCATCACCGGATTCCAGAAGTGGATGAGCCATTAAATACTTCCGAATTGGCCGCCGGGGCGTTACCGGCATAGTAATCATCTCGTCCGAACATGGACGGCGGACCTTCAACCTTCAAGACGAGAATCGGGCAAGGCAATCATGAACGATATCCCTCTCCCCCATCCGGATAAGAAACGCCTGTCCGTCTGCGTATTTTGCGGCTCATCCCACGGCACGGACCCAGTTTATGCCGCGACTGCGAAGCGACTGGGCGAGCTTCTGGCCGCGAGCGGCTACGGCCTCGTCTTCGGCGGCGGCAATGTCGGGCTGATGGGCGACGTGGCTCGCGCCGCGCGCGACGGCGGCGTGCCCGTCCAGGGCATTCTTCCCGAGTTCCTGAAGCATCTCGAGCCGCCGCTCAAAGCCAAGGAAAAGGTCGTCATCACGCCGGATCTCCAGACGCGCAAGCAGCTGATGCTGTCGATGTCCGACGCATTCGTCGTCCTGCCGGGCGGGCTCGGAACGCTGGACGAATATTTCGAAGTGGTGACATCGGCGCAGCTTCGCGTGTTCGGAAAGCCGATCGTCGTGGTCGATGTCGCCGGCTATTATGCGCCGCTCACGGCGCTGCTGGAGAACGTGGTCCGCCATGGCTTCGCCAAGCCCGAGGCGCTGAAGCTCCATCATGTCGTGACGACGGCCGACGACGCGGTAACGACTCTCAACCGCCTACTTGTGCAGCCAATGCGGGTCTGAAGCGGCCTTCCAGCGCCACAATCAGGAGCGCCACCCACACGAACGCGAAGCTGATCGCATCGATGCGGCCGAAATGCTCGTGGAAGCCCAACGTGGCGAGCAGGAGCGTGATGGTCGGCGTGAAATATTGCAGGAAGCCCAGGGTCGTCATGCGGATGCGCCGCGCGCCTTCGGCGAACATCGCCAGGGGAACGGCGGTGATGGGGCCACCCGCCATGAGGAGCGCATCCGTCAGCAGGCCGGCACGCGGAAACGCCGCCGGTTCCGTCGACGCCCAATAGGTCACGAGCGTCAGCGTGAAGGGCAGTAGCAGAACCGTCTCGATCAGAAGCCCGTCCATGGAATCGACCGGCGCTTTCTTGCGGAAGTAGCCGTAGAAGCCGAACGACAGCGCCAGCGAAAAGGCGATCCACGGCACGTGGCCGAGCGCGACCGTCTTGATGCCGACCGCAACCGCGGCAAGGATCACGCCCGCGAGCCGCCACCGCGTCATGTGCTCTCCGAACAGGAAGACGCCCAGCGCGATCGACAGCAGCGGCGTCAGGTAATAGCCGAGGCTTGCTTCGACCAGCTGGTTCGTCGCCACGCAATAGATGTAGATCGTCCAGTTCGTGCTGATGAGGATGCTCGTCAGCGCCAGCGTTCCGAGAAGCCTGGGCGTGCGCAGGATGGTGACGATGTGGCCGAGCCGGCCGCGCCACGCCGTGACGATCGCGACGAAAAGCGCGCACCACAGAACGCGATGTGTCGTCAGCTGGAACGGCGGCACGTTGCCCAGCAACCGCCAGTAAAGCGGCGTGATTCCCCAGAACGCGTAGGCCGAGCCCGCGTAGAGGATTCCGGCGGCTTCGCCCCGGTGTGCATTCGCCGTGTCTTGGGTCATCAGGATTGGCGCGGCTGTACGATCAGGTCGTTGAAGAAATCGGTCAGCGCCACCTTAGTGACTTCCGGCGGCAAGATGTTCAGGATTTGATTCAGATCGGCCATGCGTTCCGGTAATCGCCCGCCGGAAATGCCGATGGTGCTCATCAATGTTTCAATTTGTTTCGGATCGGGCGGCGCGTCGGCCGCTTTTTCGAGCTCTGCTTTCACCAGTGCGACAAGTGGACTTTGCGGAACGGCGCGGGCGCGGTCCGTCGCTTTGGCGAGATCGGCGATGAACGCATCGGCTTTCTCCAGCGCGCTTTGCCCGATCGAGAGATGAATGTTCGCTTCCGAACCGCGCCGCGCGAATTGCGGCTGGATGTACCAGCCGTCCTTCTTCATCTCGTCGATGAGATTGAAGATGGGGAACTCGTCCGATGTGAAGGCAACGAGATTGGCTTCCGGCGTGCCCAGGATGCGCAGGCCCGGGATCGCCTTGATGCCTTCGACGATCTTGGTGGTGGCGGCCAGCGTGCGCCGCGCAAGTTTGAGGTAGCCGTCGTCGCCGAGGAAATTGATCACGGCCCAGGCGGCCGCGAGCGGTCCGCCCGATTTCGCCGACAGCATGGTGGGATTGACGATGGGATAGCCCGTCCAGTCCGTCGTCGCGAAGAGCTGGAAACGGCGGAGCGCCTTGTCCTTGTAGAGCACGACCGACGCGCCCTTCGGGCAATAGGCGTATTTGTGCCAGTCCATCGACATGGAGGTGACGCCCGGCACGGAGAAATCGAACGCCGGCACCGGCGCCCCGAGCCTGCGGAAGTAAGGCAGGATGAAGCCGCCGATGCAGCCGTCGACATGGAAGAGCACCTCGTGCGACTGGGCAATGGCGCCGATCTCCTCGATCGGATCGACGACGCCGTGCGCGTAGGAGGTGGCGGAGGCAACGATAAGCGCGGTGTTCGGCGTGATCGCCTTTGCGATCTTGGTCGGGATGGCCTTGAACGTACCGACATCGACGGGCACGAGCACTTTCCTGAGCCCGAAATATTCGGCGGCCTTGTGGAACGCCGCGTGCGCCGTTACCGGCAGCACGATCTCCGGCTCGCGAACCTCCGGCTTCTTCTTGCGCAGATAATCGCGCGCCGTCTTCACCGCCAGCATGCAGGACTCCGTGCCGCCGCTTGTGAAATTGCCGACGACGTCGCCGCTCCCGTTCAGATGCGCCGCCGCGAAGCCGATGAGTTCGCGTTCCATGCGGGCCAGGCTCGGATAGACCGTCGGATCGAGCGCGTTCTCGGTCAGGTACTGCATATAGGCGCGTTTCGCCACGCGCTCGACGTCCGGCCCGCCGTCATAGATGTAGGCGAGCGTCTTGCCTTCGCGCCACGGCACGTCGGATTTCGCGAAATCGGTCAGCTTCTGAAAGACCGCGTCTTCGCCGAGACCATGATCGGGCATTTTGCGCATGTCCGCCTCCTGCCCGCTACGCGCGGACGCCGTCGCGATAGAGCTTGTAGGTGATGGAATCCGCGAGCGCCTCGAACGAGGCATCGACGATGTTGGGCGAGACGCCGACCGTCGACCAGCGCACGCCCTTGGCGTCGGCGCTTTCGATCATCACGCGGGTCACGGCCTCGGTGCCGCCCGTGAGGATACGCACCTTGTAGTCGACGAGGCGCAGGTCCTGCAGGAAGCCCGAATATTTGCCGAGATCCTTGCGCAGCGCACTGTCGAGCGCGTTGACCGGGCCGTTGCCGGTGGCGACGTTGTGAAACGTCTCGTCGCCCACTTTCACTTTCACCACGGCTTCCGACACCGTGACCCATTCGCCAAGCGCATTATTGCGCCGCTCGACCATGACGCGGAAGCTTTCCACGTCGAAATAATCCGGCACCTGACCGAGCGCGCGGCGCGCCAGCAGTTCGAACGAGGCTTCGGCGCCGTCATAGGCGTAGCCCAGGAATTCGCGCTGCTTCACGTCTTCGAGCAGCCGCGCCAGGCGGCCGTCGCGCGCGTCGATATCGATGCCGGCTTCCGAGAGCCGCACGAGCAGGCTCGATTTCCCGGCCTGGTCGGAGACGAGGATGCGCCGCTTGTTGCCGACGCTTTCCGGCGGCACATGCTCGTAGGTGCGCGGGTCTTTCTGCACCGCGGAGGAATGAAGCCCGCCCTTGTGCGCGAAAGCCGAGGGACCCACATAGGCCGCGTGGCGGTTGGGCGCGCGGTTGAGAATCTCGTCGAGCAGCCGCGACGTCTTGGTGATGGTCTCGAGTTTCTCGCGCGAAATGCCGGTCTCGAATTGCGAGGCGTAAGGCTCTTTCAGAAGCAGCGTCGGGATCAGCGCGCAGAGATTGGCATTGCCGCAGCGCTCGCCCAGACCATTGAGCGTGCCCTGGATCTGCCGCGCGCCGCCGCGCACCGCCGCCAGCGTCACCGCGACGGCCTGCTCCGTGTCGTTGTGTGCATGGATGCCGAGGGCGGCCTGCGGCAGCGCGGACTTCACCGCCGCCACAATGCGATAGGCGTCTTCCGGCAGCGTGCCGCCGTTCGTATCGCAGAGCACCAGCCAGCGCGCGCCGGCGTCGTGCGCAGCTCGGAGACATTCGAGCGCGTAAGCGGGATTGGCCTTGTAACCATCGAAGAAATGCTCCGCGTCAAACAGCGGCTCGCGGCCTTTGGCTTTCACCGCTGCGATCGAGTCCGCAATGCCTTCGACATTCTCGCCGCGCGGGATTTCGAGCGCGACATCGACCTGGAAATCCCAGGTCTTGCCGACAAGGCAGACGGCGTCCGACTTCGCGTCGAAGATGCTCGCAAGTCCCGGATCGTTGGCGGCGCTGCGTCCGGCGCGCTTGGTCATGCCGAACGCTGTCAGGCGCGCATGGTCGAGCGGCAGCTTCTCGGAGAAGAACGCCGTGTCCGTCGGATTGGCGCCCGGCCAGCCGCCTTCGATGTAATCGATGCCCAAGGCATCGAGCGCCAGCGCGATCTGGCGCTTGTCCTCGACGGAGAAATCGACGCCCTGCGTCTGCGCGCCGTCGCGCAGCGTCGTGTCGAAGAGAAAGAGGCGCTCGCGGGTCATGCGGAGACGCCCCCCACCCGACGCGGCTCACGCCGCGTCGACCTCCCCGCAAGGGGGAGGTGGGACGTAAGTTCACCTTCGGCTGCTTTAGACGGCGAGAAGAACGAAGCAGTTTGCTCGATTCCACCTCCCCCTTGTGGGGAGGTCGAAATCGCGGCACGCGATTTCGGGTGGGGGGCCCTCATCGTTTCACCTCCCACGTCGTGCCGGACGGACCATCCTTCAGCACAATGCCTTTCGCCGCGAGTTCATCGCGGATGCGATCGGACTCCTTGAAGTCCTTCGCTTTGCGTGCGGCGTTGCGGGCGGCGATTCGATCCTGAATCCACGGTTCATCAATATCGCCACGCTGCCTGCGCAGAATCGATTGCAAATTCACGCCACTCAATTCAATACCAAGGAGGTTACATGAAGCCAAAAGGTCACTCGCGGCGTCATAATCACCAGTTCTAGCTCGGGCTTCCAGCTCATACAGAACTGTAATGGCGCGAGGCGTATTCAGATCATCTTCAAGGGCGGCCAACAACTCTTTCGGGACGGCGAGCTCGAGCGAGCTATCCGCCCTCTGAATCTGTGTAATTTGGCTGAAGCCATCGAGTTTGATTGCGGCTTGCTCGGTCGCCGACCATGTCCAGTCGATGGGCTGCCTATAATGCGTCATTAACATCTGAAACTTAAGAACTGACCCCGGCCAATCCTGCAACAACTCGTGAATCGTCACGAAGTTGCCGAGGCTCTTCGACATCTTCTCGCCTTCGACATTGAGGAAGCCGTTGTGCATCCAGACTTTCGCGAGCGGATGATTGTGATGCGCGCTTTCGCTCTGGGCGATTTCGTTTTCGTGGTGCGGGAACATCAGGTCGATGCCGCCGCCGTGGATGTCGAACGTCTCGCCCAGATATTGCGCGCTCATGGCGGAGCATTCGATGTGCCAGCCGGGACGGCCGCGGCCCCACGGGCTTTCCCAGCCGGGCGTGTCGGCATCGGATGGCTTCCACAGCACGAAGTCCATCGCGCCCCGTTTGTAAGGCGCCACTTCGACGCGCGCACCCGCCAGCATCTCATCCAGCGAGCGCCGCGACAGCTTGCCGTAATCGGGCTTGGACGAGACGTCATACAACACGTGACCTTGCTCTACATAAGCATGGCCGTTGCCGATCAGCGTTTCGATCATCGCGATCATCTGCGGCACGTGCTTGGTCGCGCGCGGCTCATGCGTCGGCCGCAGGCAACCCAATGCCGCCGTATCTTCGTCATAGATGCGCCCGGTCTCCGTGGTCAGCTCGCGCACGACATCGAGGATCGGCACGTTGCGATCGCTTAAGCGCTCTTTCGCCCGCGCGTTGATCTTGTCGTCGATGTCCGTGATGTTGCGGACGTAGGTGACTTTCGTCTCGCCTTTACCGCCGTCCCACTCACCGCGCGCGGCGAGATGCCTGAGCAACCGGAACAGCACGTCGAAGACGATGACCGGCCGCGCGTTGCCGATATGGGCATAGTCGTAGACCGTCGGCCCGCAGACATACAGGCGGACGTTCTTCGGATCGAGCGGCGCGAACGGTTCCTTGGTCCGCGTGAGCGTGTTGTAGAGACGGAGCGACATGGCGTTTCACTTATAGTCGGATTCTGCTCGAGCAGTGAGTGGTGAGTGGCGAATGGTGAGTGGAGGCAATCTTCCACCACTCACCACTGACCATTCACCACTCACCAGCGGAGCGGTTGATTCAAAATCTCGGAATGCGGTTAGACAAAAGGGGAGTATCGCGGCCTCAGCCGCAAATCGCGATCCGACAAATCAGGCCGATGAAGGTCACGCTACGTCCCCGTGGAGCCGCGCGAGGGCTTTCGCGCGCCCGATGAGGGGTAGCAGCTTTTTCAGCTCCGGTCCATGCTCGCGGCCGGTGAGCGCGAGCCGCAAGGGATGGAACAGGGCGCGGCCCTTGGCACCCGTGGCGGCGGCAACCGCCGACGTCCACGCGCCCCAGCTTGTCTCGTCGAGCGGGTCCTGCGGCAGAAGCTTCGAGGCCTCGTCCGCGAAGGCCCGGTTTTCGATCACCGGCGTGACGGGTCCGGTGACCAGCGTCCAGAGCTCCTTCGCGTCCGCGAGGCGCGCCAGATTGGGCCGCGCCGCGTCCCAGAACGGAGCGCCGCCGCCCACGCCCATCGCGTCCAGCCGCGCTTTCACCGCCTCGTAAGGCAGCGCATGCAGCAGCTTCGCATTCAGCGCGAAGAGTTCTTCCGGCACGAAATGCGCCGGCGCCCGGCCGATCTTCTCGAACGCAAATTCCGCGGCCAGCACATCCAGCGACGGCTTCACCTCGACGGGATCGGACGTTCCCGTCTTGGCGAGATAGCAGTCGACCGCGAGCGCTTCGATGCCGTCTTCGCGCAACGAGCGCAGCGACAATGAACCGAGCCGCTTCGACAGCGCTTCGCCGCCGGCGCCGACCAGCAGCGGGAAATGCGCGAAATGCGGCACGGGCGCGCCCAGCGCCTCGAAGATCTCGATCTGCGCCGCCGTGTTGGTGACGTGGTCCTCGCCGCGGATGACGTGACTGACATGGAAGTCGATATCGTCGACGACGGAGGGAAAGGTATAGAGATAGGTGCCGTCTTCGCGGATCAGCACGGGATCGGAGAGCGTCGCCGTGTCGATCTCGACGTCGCCGCGCAGAAGGTCGCGCCATTTCACTTTTGTATTCGAGAGCCTGAAGCGCCAATGCGGCCGCTTGCCCTCGGCTTCCAGCTTCGCACGATCGGCGGGCGTGAGCGCCAGCGCCGCGCGATCGTAAACCGGCGGCTTGTGGGCAGCGATCAGGCGCTTGCGTTTGCGGTCGAGCTCGGCCGCCGACTCATAAGCCGGATAAAGCCGGCCGCTGGCCTTCAGCGTCTCGGCCGCCACATGATGCGCATCGGCGCGTTCCATCTGCCGCGCGAAGAGATCGTGCGCGATGCCGAGCCAGCTTAAATCCTCGATGATCGCCGCTTCGAATTCGGGCTTCGAACGTTCGACATCCGTATCGTCGATGCGCAGGAAAAACTTCGCGCCTTCCTTCTTCGCAAAGAGATAATTGAGCAGCGCCGTGCGCGCATTGCCGACATGCAGCAATCCGGTCGGCGACGGTGCGAAGCGGACGAGACCGCTCATTCCCGCGCGTCCCGGAAGGCGTTGGTGATGGGATAGCGCCGGTCGCGGCCGAAATTCCGCCTGCTGATCTTCACGCCGGGCGGCGCCTGGCGGCGCTTGTATTCCGAGATGTAGAGCAGATGCTCGATGCGCTTGATCGTCTTGGGATCGTAACCTTTCGCGCGCACCTCCTCGAACGACATCTCCTTCTCGACGAGGCATTCGAGGATGCCGTCGAGGATGTCGTAAGGCGGAAGCGAATCTTCGTCCTTCTGATCGGCGCGCAGTTCCGCCGACGGCGGGCGCGTGATGATGTTCTCCGGCATGACGCGGCCGCGCGGTCCTAGCGCATTCAACGGCATGGTCCGGTTGCGCCAGCGCGCCAGGCGGAAGACCTCCATCTTGTAGACGTCTTTGAGCACGTTGTAGCCGCCGCACATGTCGCCATAGAGCGTGGCGTAGCCGACGCTCATCTCCGACTTGTTGCCGGTCGTCAGCACCATCGGGCCGAACTTGTTGGAGATGGCCATGAGCAGCACGCCGCGGATGCGCGACTGGATGTTCTCTTCCGTCGTGTCGGGATGCGTGCCTTTGAACGCCGGCGCGAGCGCTTCGCCGAACGCGGCCACCATGCCTTCGATGGTGATGATCTCATACGGCACGCCCAGCATCTTGGCGCACACGGCCGCGTCGTCGAGGCTTTCCTTCGACGTATAGCGCGACGGCATCATCACGCAGCGCACGCGTTCGGGCCCCAGCGCATCGACGGCAACGGCGGCGGACAAGGCCGAGTCGATGCCGCCGGACAATCCCAGCACCACGCCCGGGAAGCGGTTCTTGTTCACGTAATCGCGCAGGCCCAGCATCATGGCGTGATAGACGGACGTTTCACGATCCTCTTCCGCACATTTCCCGCCGGGCGCGCACACCCATTTGCCGTTCCGCTTCGTCCATTCGGTGACGACGACGCGCTCTTCCCACGCGGGCAACGCCCAGGCGACCGAGCGATCGGCATTGACCACCAGCGAGGCGCCGTCGAACACCAGTTCGTCCTGCCCGCCCACCTGGTTCAGATAGATGAGCGGCAGCCCGGCTTCCGTCACGCGCGCGGCCACGAGATTGAGGCGCACGTCTTCCTTGCCGGCTTCGAAGGGCGAGCCGTTCGGCACGAGGAGAATCTCGCCGCCGGTTTCGGTGAGACATTCGACGACGTCCGGCGTCCAGATGTCTTCGCAGATGGGAATGCCGATGCGCACGCCGCGGATGGCGAACGGGCCCGGCATCGGCCCCGGCTCGAACACGCGCTTCTCGTCGAACACGCCGTAATTCGGCAGATCGACCTTGTAGGTGTGGCCCGCAACCTTGCCGCCTTCGAGCAGGAGCACGGCGTTGTAGAGCTTGCCGCCGTCGGCCCAGGGCGCACCGATCAGAACGGCCGGGCCGCCGTCGGCCGTGTCTTTCGCGAAGGCTTCGACCGCCGCGCGCGCATCGTCCTGCAGCGCAGGCTTCAGCACCAGATCTTCCGGCGGATAGCCGACGATGAAGAGTTCGGAGAAGAGAATGACGTCGGCGTCTTTCGCCTGCGCGCGCGCCGCCCGCGCCAGGCGCAGATTGCCTTCGATGTCGCCCATCACGGGATTGAGCTGGGCCAGCGCGATTTTGAGCCGATCGGTCATTGGGTGTGTTTAGAGCGGAATGGCGCGAGGGTGAAGGGTAAAGGGCGCGTCTGCATCGCCCTTAGATATAGTGAGGAAACGCCGTTCCGCCTCCCCCTCGTGGGGACGCGCCAAACTTCCAAGCATCGTGACTTCCCTGCTAAGCTCGCCGGCTGTTGACCGATTTGCGGTCGCTGTTTCGAACCATCTGCCATCTGTCTTCTGCGGGGCGGTCGTCGATGCGCGCCTACCTCATGGCCTGGGAGGAAAAAGAGAGCGGTTGGGGCACCCGACCCGACGGCTGGTCCCTGCACGTCTCGCCGGCGGGATATGAGGATTATCTCAAGCGCCATCGGGCGATGAATGACGAACGTTTCGAACGCCGGACGCCGCGTTCGCCGCCGTGGGAATTTTCCCAGCCCGTGCCCGGTGCTCCGCTGCGTGAGGTTGAGCTTCCCGACGGCCATGCGCTTGCCCGTCGTCTCGCGGCGGAAAAATCGCTGCGCGTCGGTCATTTCGAGCCCGATCGGTACGAACTCGAACGCCTGACCGGTCTCGAATGGCCGGGGCTCTGATGGATTGAGTGTCCCCCACAAGGGGAGACAGCGCGCGTTACGCCCGTGCCACGTAGGCTTCTTGCGCACCGCTCGAAGGACGGCACGCTTCGTCGATCAGGAGCGCGGTTTCGAGGGCGCGGCGGGCTTCTTCCGGGCGCACCAGCGTGTTGGCGCCGAGACGCACCGCATCGACGAAGGCGCCGACGGATTCGCCCAGCGGATCGTTGAGCACGAGCGGCTGCAGCGCGCGGCCGGTGGAATTGCGCACTTCGCGCGTCATGAAATCGATTTCGATGGTGCCGTCTTCATACGTCGCGCGCATGCCGCGCTGGCGATCGCTGGAGACGCGGCTCGCGCGCAAGCTCGCTTCCGCGCCGTTCTCGAATTGCACGTGCGCGGTGACGTCGTCGGGATGGCGGCTGTGGCTGGTGAGGCCGCGGGCCGTGACATCGCCGAGGCCGCCCGGAATCAAACGGTGCACGAGATCGAGATCGTGGATCATGAGGTCGAGCACGACGCTCACATCCGTGCCGCGGCCCGTCCAGGGGCCCGTGCGCCAGCATTCCACGCGCTTGGGCGCATCGAGATAATCGAGCATGCCGGTGCGCGCGAAGACGAAGCGCTCCTGATGGCCGACCGTCAGCACGCAATTCTTGATCTCGGCCAGCGCAATCAATCCGTCGGCCTCGTGCAGGTCCGTGGCGATCGGCTTCTCGACCAGCACATGGACACCGGCGTTAAGGAAGGCGCGGACCAGCGGGCCGTGCGTGACGGCCGGCGAGCAGACGGACACGAGATCGACCTTGCCCAGAAGTTCGCGCCAGTCCGACGAGACGGGCACGCCATGCTTGGCCAGGGCGTCGCGGCGCGCGTCCACGCTCGGGTCCGCAATGGCGGCCAAGGCGACGCCCGGAAGGGCGGCATATTTTCCGGCATGATGGCGGCCGAACGCGCCGAAACCGATGACGCCGGCCTTGAGGAGACCGGGCTCCTGGTCTTTACCTGCGAGCAACGCAACACCCCGTGGGTCTGACGGGAGGCACTGAGCCACGGGGGCGGCCGGGCGGCGACTCATAAAATGTTTCGGCTTGTTACACCTGAGCCCCCTGCTAGGTTACTGCCCGTTCAGGAACCCCAGGTAACATGGTTAAGGAAACGTAAAATGACCTCACAAAAAAACCGGGAAATCCGCCTCAAAAAGCGCCCCCACGGCATGCCCTCCCCGGCCGACTTCGAGCTGGCCGAGACCCCTATCCCCACCGCCGGACCGGGCCAGGTCCTCGTCCGGAATATCTTCATGTCGGTCGATCCCTACATGCGCGGGCGCATGGTGGACCGGGAAAGCTATGTCCCCCCCTTCCAGGTGGGCGAGGCGCTCTCCGGCGGCGCCGTCGGCCAAGTGGTCGAATCGAAGAACGACCGCTTCAAGAAGGGCGACTATGTCAGCAACTTCTCCGGCTGGCGGGAATGGTTCGTCACCGAGGGCGGCGAGCTCCAGAAGGTCGACCCGGCGCTGGCGCCGCTTTCGGCCTATCTCGGCACCTTCGGCATGCCCGGCCTCACGGCCTATGCCGGCTTGCTGAAAGTGGGCGAGCTGAAGGAGGGCGAGCGCGTGTTCGTCTCCGGCGCGGCCGGCGCCGTGGGCGCGGTCGTCTGCCAGATCGCGAAGAACAAGGGCTGCTATGTCGTGGGCTCGGCCGGCTCGGACGACAAATGCGACTGGCTGGTGAAAGAAGCCCGCGTCGACAAGGCGATCAACTACAAGAAGGCGGGCGATCTGACAGCCGCGGTGCGCGCGGCCTTCCCGCAGGGCATCGACGTCTACTTCGACAATGTCGGCGGCGATCACCTGAATGCGGCGCTGGCCAACATGCGCGCGCAGGGGCGGCTGCCCATCTGCGGCATGATCGGACAATACAACGCCACCGAGCCGCCGCCGGGACCGTCGAACATCATCATGGTCATTCCGCAGCGCCTCACCATCAAGGGCTTCATCGTCTCCGACTACGGCAGCCTGATGCCCGAATTCATCCGCGACATGAGCGGGTGGGCGAAAGCGGGCAAGCTCAAATGGAAGGAGACGATCCTCGACGGCATCGAGAACGCGCCGAAAGCCTTCATCGGCCTCTTCCACGGCGACAACATGGGCAAGATGCTCGTGCGCGTGGGGCCGGATAAGGTGGTGTAGTCAACGATGCCGACAATCCGCCTTCGCTAAAGCTACGGCGGACGTGGATGTCGGCGGTCCCAGCAAGACAATCGTTCGAGCGAGTCTTACGGCCAGACGTTTCTTTCTGGGACCGCCGGCGTCCCGCCGGCCTTTGCAGAGGCCAAACGAGGTCGCGGCAGCGCTGTCGCGGTCTCGATAGCCGTCATGTCGGCTCGTCCTCCGACTTGTCCGCCGTAGCTTCAGCGAAGGGCGGAAGCGCGAAGGAGGAAGCGCGGGCGCTCGCCCGCCGTTTTTCCGTTTCTTGCCTATGAACGCCACGTGAACGCCTCCCTCAGAACGGGCTCAGGGCCGCTGCAGCATGATCGCTCCAACAAGGGTGAGAACCTTTCAAAGGAGGCGGTCATGGCAAAGACGATCGCAAGTTTCGAGAGAGATGCAGCAGCCTTCGATCCGTCGCGTCTCGTGTACATCACGTCGACGGGCGCGGACGAAGCCAAGCGGACCGGACTCATTCCGTCCGACACCGCGATTGCCGACGACGCACGCATCTACGTGCTGCACGGCGCGGACGGCAACACGCTGGGCTTCAGCGACACCTGGGAAACGGTATACGGCACGGCGCTGCGCAACGACATGACGCCGGTGAGCGTGCATTGAACGTGATTAGACACGGCATATGGATGGATCGATGGGAGCTCAAAATTGGCGGTTCATTGATTGATAAGATCCAGCAAACTCTCACGGCGTCCAGTGCAATTCTCGTCATGCTCTCGAAGGATTCAGTCCTATCGGAGTGGAGCGACACGGGCAGCAAAGCTCACGACTGCGCATGGAGATTGACCAATCAGGAACTCATTGGGGCGCCTTCCAATCCCATCGGCGAAATATAAGCGTCATTCGCAGATGAAATAGAAGCCTGAGCGAATTCCTTTCAATAGCTTCAAGTTTTAGTGCGAGCGAGCGCCTTGCGTCTGGCTCGATCATTTGTTCAGGAGTTTTCCCCCTGAAGACAAGGTCAGCGTGCGCCGCATCCTCGGTCGGCGAATAGATGATTTCTGACGGAAGATCGGGCCACGACCGCGCATGATTGACGAGCACAGCTCCGACCCCCCGGAATCGAAATTTGGATGGCACTTTGCGCCCGTCTGCTTCGAACTTTGCTCTGATCTCATTTTCGCGTGCAATTGCGAATTGCGCGATCTCGGCTACGGTTCCCGATCGAGAAAGTAGTCGTCCCGAAAGTTCAGTATCGGATGCGTTTTCTGCAAGGCCAAACAGCTTTCCTGAGAACGCTGAGTGGTGGACCCTGCCGTTTTGGATGTGATCGTCGTTGGTTAGAACTCGGTACCATACATCACAGCCGTGCGCCGGCTGACGTTCCTCTACGCGGCAACGCGCAAAGTAAGCGGGCGCGATCGCCGCAATGGCTTCGCTAGAATGACGGGCTGCGTATGATACAACCTTTCCAAAAGCCGAGCCAAATAGCGCGCGGAATTTTCCCCAGTCCACCAGAAGCTATCCCTCTCCGAAGGCGTCCCATCGTTCAAATTGATGTAAGTTTGAACCCTGCTTTCCGGACCGAAGTCAACGTACACGCACGCCGATTCATTCCACCATTCAAACCCAATGGAGCCATCGGCGCTCGGAGCGATAGCTGGAGAAGGAAGCCCCGACGATTCCAGTGTTAGCGCGGCCTCTCGAGCCACGCTTATAGCTAATCCAGAAATTGGCTTGGCATCATCGCCGTCCCAACCCGGCTGCTCGTATTCCGAAAAGCCTTCTAACGGGTCGGGCATAAGAATGTCCGGCGTCGCCGTTTGCTCTACTTCGCTCCCGACAACGATGTCGAACGCCGATCCGGCCATTACAACGCCAGGAGATGTGTTGCTCAGGTCGACGGTTCCGATCGCCGGATAGATTTGCGCGAAAGTGCTCCAAGGCGCGACCGTCCCGCTTGCGGTGTTCGTGAGGATCAGCGGCGAGGCGACGGGATATCCCGTGAGATTGATTCCAAAGACTAGGTTTCCAGAGGTGAAATTCACCGAACTAATATCTGAGTTCGTAATCGTGAGTGCATTGAGCCTCGTGCCGGCTTGGTTAGCCCACGAGTTCGCGTCGGGCTTCCATGTGCCCCAAGGCGAAATAGTGCGCGCCGTGCTGACAGTCGCCATAGTTTAGGGCTCCCCGTTTTCGTTGAGCCAGAGCGTATGTTGCACAAGCTCCGTCATTACATTGCCGAGCGAAGCCCTTGGAAGCGTCACGCCGGGAGCCGAATTCACGTCGAGATCGAGCACGCTGAATGATTTCGGAGGTGCGGCGGTTTGGATCGCGCTAGGAGCGTCCGGATTTAGAGTAATTGTTACGGACGCCTTCAATAGCGAGGTAAACTTCATGAGCCGATTGATAGTCAAGCCCGCGACTACGTCCGACTGCACTGGGTGATTAATTTGGAAAATAAGGTCCGAGACGGGAGTATCGAGATCGAGGCGCAGCGACTTTGTGAGGTTCAGTATCGTTCTGTAGGAATCGATTCTCGAGTCAGCGGGCTCCGTCACCACTGTACCAATTGCCAAGCGACCGAGGTCGAAATTGACGGTCGCAAGCCAGACTCCAAACTTTTGCGCTACTTCTTGGAACAATGGAGCGAACGAACCAAACCCGTCGGGTACATCGGGTCCATGCATCGCTGGCCTAAAGATCACGTCGAGGCGCGCAGGCGACATCTGAACTTCAATCGCAATACCATTTGCATATATTCCGGCCTGTCGCCGTGCCTGTTCGCGGGGCTTTCGCTCGTCAACCTCCGGTTGATCGACAATCATGCTATCCCAGACGTGATCGAACGCCGCGATATCAACAGCGGCGGTGGGAAATAGCGAGAATCTGACCAATTGGCCTTGCCAATTTCTGGGCATCAAAGTCCACCTGAGACCGAAATACTTTAGCCGTGGCCATGGATATGACCAAGGGAGCCTGAATTTTGCTGGCTCCCTTAGTTGGGCCGCGGCACTGAGCCTTCGAAGGATAGGTAGCGACTAGTTTCGTTCCTTCTAAGGCCAATCATTTGTCGGCGGGCACCGCAACTCCTTCCACATCCAAAACCTTCGGAAACGACGCTTGAGTAAGTACCTTTTCGGTATATATAAACCATATCGGTACACCGTCAAGGGGCGTTTTCAAAATGCCGCCAAAATCCGACCACAGAAAATCCCCATCACATCAATCCCTTAACTACCGCAACCCGCCGGAAGCCACCCGCTTCAAGCCCGGCCAGTCCGGCAACCCGTCCGGGCGGCCGAAGGCGATCCACTCGGTCGACAAGGAGCTGGAGGCGGCGCTTCGGCAGGTGGTAACGGTCAAGGTCGGCGGCAGGGCAAAAAAGATGACCCGCGCGAAGCCATGACGCGGGCGCTGGCCGACAAGGGCGGCGGCGGGCGATCCCAGGATCGCGCGGCTGCTGCTTGACCGGCTCAGCGCGGCCGACGCGCGCGCGGCGGAAGAGCCTCAGGCGCAGGCGGATTTCTCGGCGACAGATCGCGAAGTGATTGCGGCGCTGCTGATGCGGTTCTGAGTCAAAGCGTGACGATGCCGGCGGGACGCCGGCGGTCCCAGAAAGACGGCTTGTCGGAACCGGAGCAGGTGTTGACGCCCCCCACCCGCGTTCGCAAAGCGAACTCGACCTCCTCCGCCTCCGCCAAGGCTACGGCGGACCAAATGCAAACTCGAACCCGCCGAAGCTCCAGCGTAGGCGGGCCGCAAGGGGAGCGAACCCAATCTGGCGACACGTTGCAATTTCACCCGACGTCATTCGTTCGCGGAATGGCACAACGCGACATGCAGCTCGGCCGACGCGGCCGCCTCACTTCTCGTAAAAGTAATAGCACCCCACCAGCGTCGTCGTGGCTTTGGGACTGTCTTCCGCCATCAGCATGAGCGTCCGCTTTTCCGCGATCGCCAATTCGCACGTGCGCATGCCGTCGCTCGTTTCGCATTTGGTGAGCGGCTTGCCGGCAGACTTTTCGATAACCTGCCGTGCCTTGTCGAAGGGTGCATCGACGGTCACGGAAAGGCCCACACCCATGCCGACGCTGTCGGGAAACAGCTGCGTGACGCGGAGCCCCGCAACCGAAACGTTCGCGTTCGGGACGACGAAGGCGTCGTTTCCGTGCGGCGAGAACTCCGCGTGCAGATGCTCGCCGAATTTCTTGAGCTGCGCGGGATCTTTCGTCTGCCAGTCGAGCCAGGACTCCCGGCACGTCGCCATGCGCGCGAGGCCCGCATCCTCGGCGGCGAAAACCGGCGCGGCGGCGAACAGAAGCGCGAGAAGCGCGAACCCGACACGGATCACGACGGCCGCCGCGTCGGCCAGAGCCTTGCCCACTCTTTCTCCTTCTCCGCGTTGATCAGCGCCAATTCGTCCGTGATGCTTTCGGCGGCCGCCATGTGGCCGACGTTGGAAACGTCGAACGTCTCCTCTGTCGCGATCAGCAGAAGGCCGCCATTGTCCATGCGTTCCACAGGCACGCCGGCAGGGGGAGTAAATTGAGCCGCCAATGTCGGCGACAAATAGGTCATCCATGCGAGATCGAGAAAAAACTTCTGCGGCTTGTTCCAGAATTTGCGCAGATCGGTCGAATAGGCCTGCGCGTAGCCGACGTCCCAAGCCGAGACGATCGTCTCAAGGACCGCCTTGAAAATCGGATAAGAAGTGATCGTCGGATCGGGCGGATAAGCGCCGCCCGTCTTGAATTCCGCGTTGCGGCGACCGGCTCTTGGATCAACGACGCCGCCGCCATGCGCGTTGAAGCTGACCTTTTGCGCGGAAGCTCCGATGCCGTTGAATGCGATCACGGAATATCCTCCCGCGGGCTCGGGCTCCCTGTAATCGCCTCTTCGGACGCCGTCTTCGACGATTTCCGTCATGCGTCCGCGTACTTCCGAAAGAGGAAAGAGATATGTTTCCGGATTCTCCCAATCCTTCTCGAGCGCTGGCGTCACCAGATCCATGAACCACCAGTTCGAGAACAACGGACTGATTTTCGACAACGCGTCCAATGTCTGAAGCGTCCGCTGCCCAAGCTGCTTCGGTGTTTCCGCACGGGGCTCCCAGCTCGAAAAAATTTGGAATTCGTTCACTTCCATGCCAATCCTCCGGCGTCGGGGCGTATACCAGTTTGATCCTCTTCAAAATCGGCTGCCGGCTAAAGAGCGCCCGCGCAAATTCGAGCGCCGGTTGTTCCGCAAAGTACCACGCGACCGGCCGGCCGCCGCTGGCTTCGATCTGACGGGTTGCCGCGACAGCAATGCAAGCCGCGCCGGCGATTCGATAATCGGCGGCTCGGCCTCCGCTTCCAGATCGCGTTTTGCGAGAAGAGTTTTCGCGCCAAGCACGAGCCCGTCATTCTCAAGACTCATGGAAGCGTGAAGGCCGCGAAAGCGTGCGCCGTCTCGCCATTGCTTCTGGAGATGTTCGATTTCGCGCATTGCTCACCGGCCTTCACGTGCCGGCAAACGTCTCATGCCGAAAAGAACAAATCAAGAACAACAAACAGGCAACAGCGGCAACAAAATGGGAAAATCCGCTGTCGGGGATGTTTTTTGCCGCTCCGGCCCGAGGGATTTGCGATGTTCATCCATCCCCCGAATCTGCGTCGCCGGGACGCACGAACCGCGGCAACCGTATCACGAATATCCCCACGGCTTCCGGCAGTACCCCGTTCGTTGCCGCAAATCGTGTCTGTCCCCCAAATGTCGCTCTTCACGGTCGCGCGTCGCCGGCGCAGACTCCGGCACTGCTCTTTGACATTGTGAAGATTGGTCCCGACCGAGCGCCTCTCTCGACGACGCGCGGCAGAAGAAGATTCACCACAGAGGCGGTGAGGCACAGAGATAGCAAGCCTCTCCCCGGAACTGCGCATCGAACCCGGCGAGCTTCTTTGCGCGCTAATGCGCGCAGGAAAATTTCGGATGCGAGCCGTGCAGTCCGAGACGCACGCGGTGTCTCTGTGCCTCACTGCCTCTGTGGTTCAATTTTCTTTTTGGGGCTG